>Ga0307515_10000469_pt1 | contig 96345 bp, 92 predicted proteins | sample 17_EM_MG_FD_194513 | JGI IMG/M metagenome (GOLD analysis project Ga0307515, IMG submission 194513) | Populus trichocarpa ectomycorrhiza microbial communities from riparian zone in the Pacific Northwest, United States - 17_EM | ecosystem: Host-associated > Plants > Roots > Unclassified | place...
CGGGCGCAGCCAAGCTCAAAGCAATATTGAGATTTTGAGATTGGGGGATTTTGGGGATTGCTTTTGCTTCGATTGCCTTTGCTTCGATGGTTTCTCGCGGCGGGTGGGCGGGGCAGCGGGTGCAGCCAGGCTCAAAGCAATATTGAGATTTTGAGATTGGGGGATTTTGGGGATTGCTTTTGCTTCGATTGCCTTTGCTTCGATGGTTTCTCGCGGCGGGTGGGCGGGGCAGCGGGTGCAGCCAAACTCAAAGCAATATTGAGATTTTGAGATTGGGGCATTTTGAGAATTTTTTCCGCACACGCGCAAAAAGAAATCCCGAAATCACAAAATCGCGAAATCAGCAATTTCCTATAGTTTCCAGTAGTTGCTCCTCCTGTATGGTATTGGCGCATTTAAAATGACCCAGCGGACAGGCTTTTCTGCCGTGCAGTCCACACGGTCGGCAGGCCAGTGGCTCCCTGGTCTCCACCACAAAGCTGGCGTCGCTTACAGGTCCAAAGCCAAAAGATGGAAGGGTTGAACAATAAACGGCAGTAACCGGTGCGTTTACCGACGATGCAAAATGCATGGGTGCCGAATCGTTTACATAATTCATGAGCGCATCTTTCATCAATGCAGCCGATTGAAGAAAATTCAGTTTGCCGCTCAAATTGGTGATATTATTTCTTTCACTGGCTGATATAATAGTATCGCACAGCGCAGCGTCCGACGGCGCGCCCAGCAGGTATATATTATAGTGTGCAGGTAATTGTTTTATAAAGCTGACCCATTTACCGGCCGGGTATTGTTTGGTAAACCAGACTGAAGAAGGTGCAATACAGATATAGGGCGAATTTTTATATGCCTGCACACCAGCAAAATCGCCTGGCGACGGGTACAAGCGCGGTTTAAACACATCTGTGCCGGTAAAGTGAGCAATGAGATCATTATTGCGTTCTATCTCATGTTTGGGTTGCGCCGTTGTGCTGATGATATGTTTTACTCTGGTGGTAAACAGCGAACTCAATGGGTTTTTATCGAACCCTATTTTCTCGCCGGCCTGTGAAAAAGCAGTCAGTATGCCGGTAGCAGCAAAACGCTGTACATTGATAACCTTATCATATTGCCGCCGGCGGATGATGTGCAGCAAACGGCGGAGATCTTTTATTTTCCCATCTTTTTTATTCCATACCAGTACTTCGTTCAGGTAAGGATGATTGGCCAGCAACCCCTCATTGCCTTTTCTCACTAAGAAATCAATGGCCGCACCCGGAAAATAAGTATGCAGTTTTTCAACAATGCCCGTTGCCAGCACCACATCTCCAATAAAAGCCGTTTGTATGACCAGGAATTTTTGCAAGATGCAAAGGTAAGGGAGAAGATGTCTGATGTAGGATGTCTGATGTCTGATTTGCTTTATAGTAAGATGCGCTATTATGTTACTATCTGGCTGTTTGGCATGCCGGTCAGGGATGAATGGTTCCTATTTCCCGATTGCGGATTTTGAGATTATTTGCTGATATCCTTTTTCCGGTTCTTGTTGGTGATAACACCAACAAGGGCGGGAGTGCGTTAGCCCAATCCCAAAATCACGAAATCGCGAAATCAGCAATTTCCTCATTCCCGTATAACCTCCACCCTTCCCTCCGTCCATTTTATGATGGCGGAAGGGCTGGCAATGGCATCATCATGCCGGCGGTATTGAACGGTATAATCTACAGCTGATTTTATTGCTGCGTCTATACCTGCAAAGTTCAGGGGAGCCGGTTGCCCGCTGATATTGGCCGACGTGGAGACCAGCGGTTTGCGGAACCTTTTTAATAAATGTTTGCAGAATGCTTCGTTTACAATACGGATACCTGCGCTGCCATCTTCGGCCAGTACATTGGCCGCCAGCCCTATTACGCCTTCATAGATAACGGTAGTGGGTTTGTTCACCGTTTCCAGGTAATCAAACAACTGCAGATCCGGTGCTGCCACATATTGTAATACATCCCGCTCGCCGGCCACTAATACGATTAAGCTTTTTGCACCGGCACGCTGTTTTATGGCAAATATTTTTTCGACCGCTCCGGCATTGGTGGCATCGCAACCCAGTCCCCAAACCGTGTCGGTAGGATATAAAATAACGCCTCCCGCCTGCAAGACTTCCAGGCAGTTTTCTATATCCTGCAAAAAGTGATCATTGTCCATTGCAGACTTTTTATGTTCCGGCAAAAGTACAGATTTTGCCAGCCGCATTGGTTCGCACTTGTATTCAGAATGAATAGTTCAAACTAAAAGACCAGTAAAATGATGGACTGATGGCTTCAACAGACGTTTTTGTAATGGTTGTACCACCGCCCACCGGGATCAGCTGTATGTTTACTACAGCGGGGTTGACAGGCAATACATATACCGGTGAAAAAATGAAGCTGCATTTTTTGATTGTATAACTTACCGGCATACTGAACTGATAATCCAGTAATTTAAACGCCGAAGCATTTTCAACCGAGGCGCTTACTTCATACACCATTCCATTGTTTCTTTTCCGGTTTCTAAGCGTGCGCCTGTTGTAATATTCGCCATAATAGTTTTGGGTGCTGCCTGCGCCCTTTATGCCGGGTGTCACCTGCAATCTGTCTTTAAAACCGTAAAAACTATGCTCGAGTCCGAAACTCATGGTATAATCTGAACTGCTGCCAAAATTAATACCGGCATCGATCAACGGTTTTATATAGAGAAAGTCGTAGCCGCCCGAAAAATATACTCCGCCGGTGATACCCGAAGAAACGTTGGTGCTGCTGTTGTTGTAAAAATATTTGCTGGCAGACAGTTCGCCATCAAAATTGCCGAGATTGAAATCATATCCCGCATCCAGCGTAAACAAATCTACGCGACTGCTGCCGTTCCGGGCCAGGTAAGACAATGACCCATCAATAAAAAAGCCCGACTTATCGTAGTAACCAATAACAGGTGTGATATAAGGCGTGGTCACCGAATCTTTTCTGCCGTTGTACACCGCATTGGAGAGATAACTGAGTGTTGCAGAAAAATAAGAAGCGGGTGGTTTAACTGTCGGTTTTGGCAAAGCAGCCGTGTCCTGTGCGTGAACTGCCGTTGCGGTGGTTATACTAAATAACAAAATGATTGCATTTATTTTCATGGCCGGGGTTTTTATACGGCAACAGCATGAAATAGCAGCCTGCGCCGGGGTTAAGTGTGATATTGACTGCAACTGCACTTAAAAGTTTAAATAAGAAAAGCTGTTTACGATAAAACACCCCATATGCACGATTAACCGCTTTCCCTTATCTTCGTCAACTAAATTTTACTGTATGAATCTTCACGAATACCAGGCTAAGGAATTACTAAAAAAATACAATGTACCCGTACAGGAGGGCATTCCCGTAGACAATGCGGGTGCAGCGGAAGAAGCGTATAAACAACTTAAAGTAAACTATGGCAACAGCTTTGCCGTGGTAAAAGCGCAGATACATGCAGGTGGCAGGGGTAAGGGCAAAATTGTAGGTACTGAACAGCGTGGTGTGGCGGTTGGAAAAAATGCCGAAGATGTAAAACAGATCGCTTCAAAAATATTAGGGGGTACACTTGTTACCATTCAAACAGGCGAAGCCGGCAAGGTGGTAAATAAAGTGTTGATTGCACAGGATGTTTATTACCCCGGTGCCAACCCCGTAAAAGAGTTTTATTTGTCAGTTTTACTGGACCGCGCCAAAGGTCAGAATGTGATCATGTACAGTACCGAAGGTGGAATGAATATAGAAGACGTAGCGCATGATACCCCCGATAAAATATTTAAAGAATGGGTACATCCCGGTGGTACACTGCAACCCTTCCAGGCAAGGAAGATTGCTTTTAACCTGGGGCTCAGTGGAGAGGCATTAAAAAATTGCGTACGATTTGTGACCAATTTATACAATGCGTATGTGGGACTGGATTGCTCCATGCTGGAAATAAACCCATTGTTTAAAACCAGTGATGAGAAGATCATTGCGGTTGACTGCAAAATGAACCTCGATGATAATGCCATGATGCGTCATCCCGAACTGGAAGCGCTGCGTGATATCAGCGAAGAAGATCCAACCGAAGTAGAAGCTGGTAAATACAACCTCAATTTTGTTAAACTGGATGGCAATGTAGGCTGTATGGTAAACGGAGCCGGCCTGGCTATGGCCACTATGGATATGATAAAACTAAGCGGCGGAGAGCCTGCTAATTTTCTTGATGTGGGTGGTACCGCCAATGCACAAACGGTGGAAGCCGGTTTCCGCATCATATTAAAAGATCCAAAAGTAAAAGCGATTCTTATAAATATATTTGGTGGTATTGTACGCTGCGATCGTGTAGCGCAGGGCGTTATTGATGCATACAAAAGCATGGGCAATATAACGGTGCCGATCATCGTTCGACTGCAGGGCACCAATGCAACAGAAGCAAAAAAACTGATTGACGAAAGCGGACTGAAAGTAAAGTCTGCTATTGTATTGAGTGAAGCCGCAGAACTGGTAAACCAGGCCGTGGCATAGGTGATCAAATAATTAAGTTCTGCTGTAAATAAGTTTATATACTAACCGGGGCCTTTAAAGCCCCGGTTATTTATTTGACAAATGTGTTGCATAATTTCCGGCAGTTGCCGGACAGTAAAAAAATTAAGCACTAAGTTTGCTATGAAACCGGTGTATGAAAAAATATAAAAACGGGCTTTTCTATCTTATCACCATTGCAGGGTTTTCGGGTTTAATCTGGCTGATACTGCACAAAGGACTAGGTTTGGAACATAACAAAGTTGCGCAATTTGTGCCGCAAATTTCTGCTTCTACCTGGCACCAGTTTAAAGTAACATTTCTACAGAATATCACACATCCGCTGGCATTGCTGTTACTGCAAATCATTACCATCATCCTGGTAGCACGCATACTGGGTTTTTTCTGTAAAAAAATTGGTCAGCCAACCGTCATCGGTGAAATAATAGCAGGTATTCTGCTGGGACCTTCATTTGCAGGTATGTACCTCCCGGGATTTTCCGCATTTCTTTTTCCCGCGAGTTCACTTGGCAACCTGCAGTTCCTGAGCCAGATTGGGCTTATCCTTTTTATGTTTGTGGTGGGTATGGAGCTGGATTTAAAAGTATTGAGAAACAGAGCAAAGGATGCAGTGGTTATCAGTCATGCCAGCATCATCTTCCCTTTTACACTGGGAGTTACCCTTGCTTATTTTATATACGCACAGTTTGCACCGGCCAATGTAAAATTCCTTTCTTTTTCTTTATTCATTGGTATTTCCATGAGCGTTACCGCATTTCCTGTACTGGCAAGAATAGTGCAGGAAAGAGGGCTTTCCAAAACCAGGCTGGGCACCATTGCCATTACGTGTGCCGCAGCAGATGATATTACGGCATGGTGCCTGCTGGCAGCAGTGATTGCCGTTGTAAAAGCGGGAACGATCATCAGCGCGTTTTATACCATCCTGATGGCTGTTGCGTATGTTTTTATAATGCTGAAAATAGTACAGCCTTTTTTAAAAAGGCTGGGTGAAAAGTATTCCAATAAAGAGTCTTTCAGCAAACCCGCCGTGGCCATTTTCTTTATTACACTGTTATTGTCATCGTATGCCACCGAGGTAATAGGCATTCATGCACTTTTCGGTGCATTCCTGGCAGGAGTAATTATGCCCGCCAACGTTAATTTCAGGAGCATCTTCATAGAAAAAGTAGAAGACCTTGCCCTTGTATTGCTGCTCCCTTTATTTTTTGTTTTCACCGGCTTGCGAACACAAATAGGATTGCTGAACGATGTGCACCTGTGGAAGATATGCGGACTGATCATACTGGTTGCCGTAACCGGTAAGTTTTTAGGCAGCACACTGGCAGCAAGATTTGTTGGTCAGAACTGGCGCGACAGTTTATCGATCGGTGCTTTGATGAATACCAGGGGATTGATGGAACTGGTAGTTTTGAATATTGGGTACGACCTGGGTGTGCTGAGCCCGGAAGTTTTTGCCATGCTGGTTCTGATGGCGCTGATAACGACATTTATGACCGGGCCGGCACTGGATATGATAAACCGGTTCTTCCGCGTTAAACGAACGCTTGTCATACCACCGGCTGCAGAACAGCCCGCAAAGTACAGCATACTTGTATCATTCAGCAGCCCGCAAAAAGGGGTGTCATTATTGACCCTGGCCAATAAGCTGGTTAAAAAATCGCTGGGCAATACCAATATTACTATGATGCACCTTTCGCCCAGTAATGAGCTGAACCAGTTTAACCAGGAAGAATATGAAAGGGAAAGTTTTGAACCCGTGGAAACTGCAGCCGAAAAATTGAATATGCAGGTTACTACTATGTTTAAACCATCTTTACAGATAGACAGCGAAATCAGTCATACCGCCAATTCGGGAAACTTCGATTTATTGCTGGTTGGCATCGGTCACTCTGTTTTTGAAGGCACGTTACTGGGTAAAATCCTTGGGTTTACTACAAAAATTATCAACCCGGAAAGATTGTATGAAACCATTACCGGCAAAGAAAAATTGTTTGAACATTCCCTGTTTGACGAAAGAACAAAAAACATATTGAAAAATGCCAAAATACCCGTGGGTGTTTTTGTAGACAAAGGCATGATCAAATTAGAAAGCATTTTCATTCCCGTGTTCTCTATCAGCGATAGCTTTTTACTTATCTATGCCCAGAAGTTAATTTATAACAACAATGCAAGGGTGGTTGTACTGGATAGTACCGGCGTTATCAGGCAAAATCCGGAAATGAAAGAGACCATCCGGTCAATAGAACAAACTACACCCGGCCATATTGTGCTGTACGAAGAAAATAAAATTGATAAAAATTTTCTTGCCGCACAGGATATAATGCTGATCAGCCTCGATAGCTGGCGAAAAGCAATAGAAACGCAAAGCATATGGCTGCCGCAAACCCCTTCCACCCTTATTTTAAAACCATAGTTGCATCCTACAATTATTATATGAAACCGTTGATCGTTTTACTGTCAACTTTTGTTGTTGCAATTTTTGCAATACGTATTATCAGTGATAACTGGAATTTTCCGCTTGCAGGCACTATTGCTATGAGCGCCATGTTGCTGTTTACCTCCATTGCGCATTTTGCTTTTTCGAAGGGTATGGAATTGATGATGCCCTCGTTCTTCCCTTTTAAAAAACAACTGGTATGGCTAACCGGTATTATAGAAATGGCGGCAGCGGCTGGTTTATTACTGACCAGCTGGAAACATACAACCGCCTTGTGGCTGATGGTATTTTTTGTGTTGATTCTTCCCGCTAATATTTATGCAGCTGCAAAAAAAGTGGATTACCAGAAAGCCAATCATGAAGGCAGCGGAACCAGCTATTTATGGTTCAGGGTGCCATTGCAAATTCTATTTATTGCCTGGGCATACTGGTTTGCCTACCGGTGATGGATAATCGTTAACCGGCGGGATGGCGCAGCACCGATAATTTAAACCCACTGCCGCTGCTATTGGGCAGTCCAGAAAAAATAATACTGTAGATACCTTTTATTGCAAATGGATAAGCTGCCAGGGACTGATAAATTTCTTCTGTACCTGTTTTTTTTATTTTCACCGTATAATTGCCCCCATGGTAAGAACGCGCGGTAAACGTTTGCACCGAAGATGCAGCAGCAGTTGCGCCAATAAATGTTCCGGCAGAATCCAGTAGCGCACTGTCTGTGGTTCCGTTGACCAACCATAAATCTATTTTAATACTGGTGTCGGGCACCAGGTTCAACATACGGTATTTCAGTTGAAATGTATCCGGTACAACCAGGTCGTCTGTAAGTTGCAGCATACGTGCCGGCGACTGCACGGTACTGGTATCAAAAAATATAAAACTGGTGCCGGATGCTGCGGTAGCATAAATGTTTTTATCGATAAATACGCTGGCATTCGTTTTAATGGTTATCAGGTTGGTGCCTGCCGGAACTTTTATATAAGGAGAATCAGCGGTTCCCGAAACCTGGCCCTGCGAGAGCGGCGCTGTAATAATATCGGTGCTGTTCCAGGCAGCGCTAACAGAAGGCAAAGACCAGGTTGCATTGTAAAATAAAACGCTGGCGCTTATGTTGTTTGTTTTTTTGCAGCCGCCAAAAAAACAGGTTGCCATCAAAACTATCAGCAAAGAATACTTCATAAGGATCATAAAGGATAAATATACACCTGTTTACCGTGAATAGTTACAAGTATGGCGGCATGTTGTTGTTACACGCCGGATGCCTGGTAAAATTAAAACCCTGCGCCTGTTTAATGGTGGCCCGTGGCCGGCAGAATGCAAAACATCCGTTAAATCCGGCATTCAGCAATAAGGCCTGCCCGTTCCACATTTCATATTCCCCGATACATTCCATCTTTTCATCTATTTTTTTTTACAAAAGACCCTGGTCCCATTAATTTTATCAAATACGCAAAACGATGTGTTACCGCCAATACATGCCGGCACAACAACCATTTAACAGCTTCCTGAACCGGTTTCAGTAATTTTACGTATCCCGGGAAGGCAAATACGGCCCGGCTGTCACCCCGGCGAAGCATCCATATCCGGATATGCAGAATGCTTATATTTGAACCGCGGCAAGCAGTGAAGCGGTAACAGTTAGAATGTGAAAAACGGCATTGTTTTTTAAAAAATGCAATACCACCCAACAAAAATCCTTTGTACAACGTATTGAATAAACCGGGTGGCTTTTTGATGGTTTTTTAAGGACCATAGCTGCCTTTGGAAGCCAATTCACGTTACTACTGTTATAACCAGGCTAAAATACTTTCTTCCTGTATGGTGCTTATGAAAAAGCATACTGGTAACAACTATCAAACTTTGCAGCCATTAACAAACCCTGTTTATTTTTTTAATAAGCGCGATCTATGAAATGTATAAAGACTGTTTGTTGTTTTCTTTTTGCCATCGTGTTTACCGGAATATTATATGGACAGACAAACAGCAGAACAATACCGGAGAGATGCGGCACGATGCAAACCCTCGAAATCAAATTACAGGCGAACCCGCAGTTGCGACAAAAATTTGAATCAGAAAAAGCGCGCTTTAATACAAACCTGCGGGAGAGACTGAACAGGTTGTCAGACTTGCCAAACGGCAACCGGACCATGATTACGGTGCCGGTCGTTTTTCATATTGTGCTTAACAATCCCGCTGTGGTTACCAATGACCAGATACAGGCGCAGCTGGATACTTTGAATAAAGATTATGCAGGTCTCAATGGAGACTCGGTAAAAATCCCTTCTTATTTTAAAACATTGTTTGGCAAATCGGGTATACAGTTTTGCCTGGCCCGGCAAACACCTTCCGGCGAACCTACTAACGGTATAGAGCGCACTACCACATCAAAAACATCTTTTTCCAATTCAGATGATGGCGTAAAACATGTGGCTTCCGGCGGTGCGGATGCATGGGATCCTTCCAGCTATTTTAATGTTTGGATTTGTCCGCTCTCCAATGGCATTCTGGGTTATGGCACTTTTCCCGGTGGCGGTAACGATAATGAACAGGGTGTGGCCATCGACTACCGCGCAATACCCGGTGGTTCCTATGCTGCTTATAATGGTGGCAAAACCCTTACCCATGAAAGCGGACATTACTTTAATCTTTATCATATCTGGGGAGATGATGGCGGCACTTGCACCGGAACAGACTTTGTAGACGACACACCCAACCAGGGTACCTCCAACAGCGTTTGTCCAACTGGTATAAAGACCGATAATTGTACAACCAGCGGCAATGGCATCATGTATCAGAATTATATGGATTACACCTATGACGACTGCCTGGTTATGTTTACAACGCAACAGGCAGACCGGATGGAAGCGGCGTTGCTTGCTTATCGTCCTTCGCTTTTAATTTCTTCCGGATGCCAGCTTCCGTCATTATATAACTATGATGCACAGCTGAGATCGGTTAATCAGCCGGCCCAGCGTATCTGCACCAACACCTTTGCGCCTGCTATCACCATCAGGAACCGCGGTACGCAAACGCTCACGTCTCTACAGGTTACTACGGTAGTTGACAATGCCAGTACAAACAGTTTCCTGTGGACGGGAAGCCTGGCGCCACTTGCTTTTACTGATATTACCGTAAACGCCGTAACAGTCAGCGCAGGCAATCACGTGCTAAAGGTGTATTTATCCAATCCCAATAATAACGCCGATCAGAATATTGTAAACGATACACTTACCATTAACTTTCTCTACTATCCGCCCGTAAGTGCATTATCTGAAAGTTTTGAAGGCAGCGTGTTTCCTCCCGTTGGCTGGGATATTGTAAACCCAGACGAGGGCATCACCTGGCAATTGGCAAACGGTGTTGCTAAAACTGGCAACAGCAGTGCCATGATGAATAATTTTAACTACAGTGTTACCGGGCAATTGGATTACCTGCGAATGCCAGGGATAAATATTCCGGCCGGTACCGATTCTGCTTTCTTTTCTTTCCAGGTTGCAGCAGCTACTTTTACCAATATCAACACCAGTAATAATGTATGGGATACGCTGGAAGTACTGGCAAGCACCGATTGTGGAAATACCTTTACCAGCCTATATAAAAAATGGGGCAGCAACCTGGTAACGCATACAGCACCGGTTACTTCGTCCTTTGTTCCTACAGCTTCCGAATGGAGAAAAGATTCCATCAATATCAGCAACTATTCCGGTACTGGCAATTTGTTGCTGGCTTTTAGAAATACCACCGCCACAGAAAACAATATTTATATAGACGATGTAAACCTGCGTACCGTAATCATCAACCCCAACCTCAAAAGCAGGGGCTTCCTGGTAACACCCAGTCCAACTACAGGAGCGGTTACGGTGCAATTCTATCCGCAGCCAACGGATGTAAAGGGCATTGCTATATTTAATATGAATGGGCAGAAAGTGGCGGAAGTCATACCCAATGGCCAGTCAAACTATTATTTGCTGGATATTGGCCGATACGCTTCCGGCGTTTATATGGTGCGGGTAGTAATGGGAAATAATGTGCTGGTAAAGAAAATAATTAAACAATAGAGCAATAACGCAATTTTTAGATTTTGTGATTGCGAGACTTTGTGATTGGCTGCCCCGCTGCTTCGCCCACCCGCCGCGAGAAAAAAATACCAGCAAAAGAAAATCACAAAATCCCAAAATCTCAAAATCAGCAATCTCTTAATTCGTCCATTTTTCCAGCTCATCTACTACTTTGCGATCATTGCTGAGCCTTGGTACTTTGTTTTGACCACCCAGTTTGCCGATACTCTTCATATACTCGATAAAACCATTTTTCTGTACTTGTTTTATCTGAAGTTGTTTTAAGATATTGCCGGCAATCAGATCATCGTAATAGATATTTTTTTTGCGCAGGTTATTATCTACTTTCTCCGCAAAGGCGTGGAGGCTTTTTGGTGGATTTTCAAATTCTACAAACCATTCGTGAAAGCTTTTGCCATTGCCCTGCTGTATCATGGGCGCCACGGTAAATTCAGTAATGCGCACATTTTCCTCTTCAGCGGCTTTCATTAAACTGTATTCTACCTCCTCGCCAATCACATGTTCGCCAAACGCAGAAATAAAATGTTTGATACGGCCGGTCACTACTAACCGGTAAGGGTCCAATGATAAAAATTTGACGGTGTCGCCCAGGTTATAACCCCAGAGACCAGCATTATTATTAATCACCATGGCATAATTCTCTCCTGCTTTTACATCTTTCAGGCTTAACCGTGTTGGGTTCTCTTTTAAGATGTCTGCGGCAGGCACAAATTCAAAGAATATACCGCTGTTGGAATTAAGTAGCAATCCCTCTTGTTCCTGTGAATCCTGGAATGCAAAAAAGCCTTCCGATGCCGGAAAAGTTTCTATGCTGTCTATTTTCTTGCCTACGCTGCTGAATAATTTGGCTTTGTACGGTTCAAAATTTACACCGCCATGTACCAGCACCGACAGGTTGGGAAAAAGCTCTTTGATGGATTTACTGCTTACCTGCATTAACCGGTCGAAATACATCTGCATCCAGGGAGGTATGCCGCTGATGAGGGTCATATCCTGGTTGAGGGTCTCCTCTACTATTTTATCCAGCTTGGTTTCCCATTCGTCTATGCAATTGGTTTCATAGCTGGGCAATTGGTTTGTACGTAAATATCTGGGAATGTGGTGGTTAACTATGCCACTGAGGCGTCCGGTGGGTATGCCGGCCACTCTTTCCAGTTCGGGCGAGCCCGATAAAAAGATCATCTTGCCATCGGCAAATTTATTGTTACCGGTTTCCGCCATATAACAGAGCAGGGCATTGCGGGCGGTATTGATATGGTTGGGAATGGAGTCGTTGGTAATGGGTATATATTTAATACCGCTGGTGGTTCCGGACGTTTTAGCAAGGTAAATAGGCTGCCCTTTCCATAATATATTGTGTTTACCTTCTTTTATCTGTTCAATATAGGGTTTGTATTGCTCATAATCCCGGATGGGTACTGCCTGTTTGAAATCTTCGTAGGTTTTTACATCGCCCAGCTTGTGATCAGCCCCAAAAATGGTTTTTGTACCTGTTTTCAGCAGATCCTGGAGAATTTTCTGCTGGTCGTCCACCGCGTTGGCCATGTCTTTTTTAACCTGTCTGTGCACATATGAAGCAAAGGGTTTGGCAAGAAATGACTTGACTTTCATAGTTCTGACGTTATAGACCAGCAAAGATATACTGATACACGGCTTTATAGCGTTAATTCTGGCCGAAATAAATGAATTTTCTGTTTGCCGGTATTAGAAATTCCTGTACTTTTGCACTCCTTAAATCGGAATATTATGTTCGCAGTTGTAAAAATAGCCGGCCAGCAATTTAAAGTAGAAAACGGACAAACTTTGTTTGTACCACGTGTAGATGGAACCAATGGTGACAAAGTTGAGTTTTCAGAAGTGTTGCTGACAGACAGCGATGGTAAAGTTAGTACCGGTGCAGCGCTGAAAGCGATAGTGAAAGCAGAAATCCTTGGTCAGGTTAAAGGCGAAAAAGTAATCGCTTTTAAAATGAAAAGAAGAAAAGGATTCCGTAAGAAAACCGGTCACCGTACACACTACACAAAAATTAAAATTGAAAGCATTGCTTAATTGATTGCGTTTATCCGCAATGGATAGGAAGTTGTAATCTTTATTATATCTAAAATTTCTTCTCATGGCACATAAAAAAGGCGAAGGCAGTGTAAAGAATGGTCGTGATTCGCAAAGTAAAAGACTGGGTGTAAAAATTTATGGCGGTCAGCCCGCTATCTCTGGTAATATTATCGTGCGTCAGCGTGGTACTGTTTATCATCCAGGAAAAAATGTAGGTGTTGGAAAAGACTTTACATTGTTTGCTTTAACAGACGGTTTGGTTGAATTTAAAAAAACCCGTGGCGACAAAACTTTCGTTTCTGTTAATGCTGCTGAGGCTGTTGCTTAGTAAAAATTTAATAATTAGCAGAAAAATTTGCGTATTCTAAAAGAAGTTTATACTTTTAGGTTCGTTAAATTCTTTTACTAACCATTTAAATTCAAAAAAACATGGCAACTGCAAAGAAAGCCGCAAAGAAAAAAGCTGCACCAAAGAAAAAAGCAGCAGTAAAAAAAGCAGCTCCTAAAAAGAAAGCTGCGAAAAAAGCTGCTCCTAAAAAGAAAGCAGCTAAGAAGAAATAAGCTTCTTCAAATTATCAAATACTCAAAGTCCTGGCAAGTTGCCGGGACTTTTTTTTGGCGAACGCCTCGTCTTAAACCCGCTGGCAGCCTGAAATACAGCCCTAAGCGTTATTTTTGTGGCGGCCATTTTTTAATGCACCAATATGAAAGACAATAATTTTATAGCCGACCAGTTTTCCCTGCTTTCAAAATTAACGGACATCCATGGTGGCAACTCCTTCAAATCAAAATCGTATTCCATTGCCGCATTTAATATTGAACAATTGCAGCAGCAACTGTCTGAAACAGACACTGCAGACCTGTCTTCTCTAAAAGGCATCGGCGACTCCACGGCAAAAAAAATTACCGAAATTCTGCAAACCGGCAAGTTAAAGGCACTGGAAGACCTGATTTTGGCTACACCAACCGGCGTGCTTGAAATGTTAAATATTAAAGGGCTGGGACCAAAAAAGATCACCACAGTCTGGAAAGAAATGGAGATTGAAAGCCTGGGCGAGTTGTTATATGCCTGTAATGAAAATCGACTATTGCTGTACAAAGGCTTTGGAGAGAAAACACAAAAGAGCATACAGGAAGCCATCGAATATTATACACAAAACCAGGGAAGTTTTCTATATGCTGAAGTAGCTGCTATGTTTCCTTCAATAAAGGCATACCTCGAAAAAAGTTTTTCGCCGGCAGCAGTTGCGGTTACAGGTGCATACCGCAGGCAGGATCTTACCATTGACGAACTTGAATTTGTAGTAGCAAAAAACAATGCCGCCATCAAACCGGTTTTTCAAACCGCACAGCCGCCCGAATTGTTGCTGGAAAATGATTCGCACCTGGTATACAAATTAAAAAACGGTTTAAGACTTCATTTGCATACCGGTGAAAACAGTTTACATGAGCGCCTGTTTCATACCACCGGCCCTGCTGTATTTACTGAAAAGTTTACAAAAAACTTTCCTGCCGCCGGTTTTACCAGCGCAGCAGGCAATGACGATGATGCCATATTCAGTTCTGCCGGCATTACCTATATTCCGCCTTACCTGCGTGAAGCAAACGGCATACTTGAAAAATGGAGCAATAAAAAATTACCGGAGCTCATCACGGAAAAAGACATCAAAGGAATCATACATACACACAGCAACTGGAGCGATGGTACCAATACCATTGAGGAAATGGCGAAAGCCTGTATTGAAAAAGGATATGAATACCTTGTCATCAGCGACCACAGCAAAAGTGCGTTTTATGCAAACGGGTTAAAAGAAGACCGCATTCGCGAACAGCACCGGTATGTAAATGAACTGAACGCTACATATGCACCGTTCAGGGTTTTTAAAAGCATTGAGTGCGATATACTCAACGATGGCAGCCTCGATTACCCCGATGAAATCCTGTCTTCGTTCGACCTGGTCATTACCTCGGTACACGCCAATTTAAAAATGACCGAAGAAAAAGCCATGCTGCGCCTGCTGAACGCAATCAAAAATCCTTATACCACCATACTGGGACATATGACCGGCAGGTTATTATTAAGCCGCAAAGGTTACCCGGTTGACCATAAAAAAATTATCGATGCCTGTGCCGCCCACCAGGTAGTTATAGAGTTAAATGCACACCCCCGCCGGCTGGATATGGATTGGTTTTGGATCAGTGAAGCAGTTGAAAAAGGCGTGCTTATTTCAATTGACCCCGATGCACATACCATCCAGGGATTTGATGATTGCCGCTATGGAGTACTGGCTGCACAGAAAGGCGGACTCACCAAAGAAAATAATCTCAGCAGCTTATCATTACAGGAATTTGAAAAATATATTACCGAAAGGAAGAAGTTAAGGGGTGTTAGTTGATCAGTTGAATGGTTGAATGGTTGATCAGTTGATTTGCGACTTTGCTTATGCACCGGTTATTCAACCCCTGCAGGGTTGCAAATTCTCCGCATTCATAGCCCCGGGTTTCACCCGGGGCTATGAAAATTAAAGCCCTTTGGGCTTTCCTTTGTGAACATGCGACCAGATATTGTTAGCGATGAATATAGCCTGGCCGCGCCATTATTGCAAACGCCCCAACAGCGTAGCAACATCTTAAAACCATGTGCACAACCACAACGTGGTTGAATATGCGTAACTGTGGGTGTATCTCATGGCAGCCGGCGACATACACTACACAACACACAACACTTAACACATAACACCCAACACAAAACATAAAACACCCAACACAATTCTTTACGCCGATACCCTGAACAACGGAATTTTAACGAAAAACACAGAGCCTTCCATTTCTTTGGTCTCGAACCATAATTCGCCCTTGGCCTGTTCTATTATATTGCGGCTCATGGCAAGGCCCAGCCCGGTTCCGGAAGTTTTAGTGGTGAAATTGGGAGTGAAGATCTTTTCCTGTACCTGCAGTGGTATACCATCGCCGTTATCGGATATTTTTATGATGATGTACCCATCCTGCAGTTCTTCCGACATAACAATTTTCTTATGCTCTTTATTATCGCTTGCTTCCACCGCATTTTGCAGCAGGTTTGTAAACAGGCGGTTCAACTGTGTTTTATCGGCAAACAAAATAACCCGCTGCGGTACCGGGTGCCATTCAAATACCAGGTTTTCTGTAGCCATATAGAGTGATGCCAGTGAATGCAACATTTCATGTACATCAAAAACTTCGCTCCTCGGGTTGCCAATATTAGCGAACTGCGAAAAATCTGCTGCGATCTTTGAGAGGTGATCTATTTGTTCTACCAGCGTTTTAGCCACACCAGAGGTCATTTCTTTTACGTTCGGTGAGTTGTTGTCGATTGCTTTTTGCAGGTACTGGATACTCAGCTTCATGGGTGTAAGCGGGTTCTTGATCTCGTGCGCTACCTGCCTCGCCATTTCTCTCCATGCGCCTTCACGCTCGCTTTTGGCCAGTTGTGCGGCACTGCCTTCCAGTTTATTGAGCATCTTGTTGTATTCCGTTACCAGGCCGCCTATTTCGTCATTACGGTGCCAGGGAATTTCTTCATTGGTCTTACCCAGGTTTATTGCACGCATTTTATTGCTGATAAGGGCAAAAGAGGAAGTAATCCGGTTGGTAATAAACAGCGCAATGGCGCCGGCTATTAAAAATATAAAGGCGTTCAGGTTAATGATGGTAACCAGGAAATTCGAAATCTCCTTTTTTAATTCTATCTGCGAATCGAACGAAGGTATATTGAGGTAAGCATAGGCATTGCCCTCGCCATCGCGCACGGCGCTGTAAATGCTTTGGTAGCTTACCTTACCCATCTGTTCGTCGTTGATGAATTGAATAAGATTGCGGTTGTGCAGGTTGAAATAGGCCTGTGGATTCATTTTTTCGCTCAGTATGCCTTTGCTGTACACTATTATGTTGGAAGAAACTACCAGGTTACCCTGCAGATCATAAAAGTTGATATCGGTTCCATGAATTTCTGCCACACGGCGAACCATGTTTTCAAGATCGTCATTGGTATGCGTTTCATAAAACTTTACCAGGTCATCAAACACCTCTCCTTTTTTTACTTCGGTTTGTACCTGGCTGTTCATTATCTGAATGGCCTTGCTCAGCCTTTCTATATTGTTTCGCTTGTAACGGTTGATGAAGAAAAAGATGGTTGCCACCCCAATTACTATAAAAGAAATAAGCGTTATAAAAATAAAGGTGCCGTGTATCTGCGATCGCAGGTTCACCTGGAAAACCTGTTTCAGCAAATGCCAGCGCAACCTGGTTTGAATGAGTACAGAAAACACGCGGAATACCGCCAGCAGGATAAGGAAGGTGCTGAACAGGTAGGCAAACAGGGTCATGCCTTCTATTACATAATTATCCTTGCGTGCTATCACCACTACTTTATCGTTGTTGCGGTACCACAATTCGTCGCTGCCATTCTGTTTTCGTTGTTCATATTCCAGTTTGGGAATTTGCGCAGGAGATAATATGGTGGGAAACTGGCCTTCATTGTAGTAGTTTATCAGCCTGCCTCCCCTGTATACAGCAAATGACGAGTTGGAAGAATATTCCGGCAGGAATTCCTGTTTTGGCCGGAGCAGTTCGGGTATCAGGGCATCGCTTTTATACCTTTTGGGTTTCGATAAAACAAAGAAATACCCAACAGTATTGTCGCTGGTGTCTTTGACTGCTTTTTTGTACAGGTAAGAAAACTTATCGAATGATTTTGAAAAATACCGCAGATCGTGCACATTGGTGGGTTTTCCTTCAATCCGGAAAATAATATCCAGCGAATCATAGGATACCGGTTCTTCGTTATTAAACAGGGGCCGGTGGTTTTCAGAAGAATCAAAAGTATATATCCAGGTATCGTATTTGGCCAGGTAAGCGCTGAAATTCTTATTGATCAAACTGTCTTTTAATGAATGGTTCGATTTTTCATCCAGGAAACGGTCAAAGCTGTCATAGAGGAAATCATTGTCGAAATAGGTAAGCGCAATGCTCAGCAGCTGTTCGCTGGCGGGGTCTGCCAGGTTAGACAGTTTTTCGGCAGTACGCATACGTTCTTCCAGCTCTATCCGCTGGTTTTCTATTACAATAATGGACGATATGGAGAATGAAAAAATAAATAGCCACACCAGCACTTCGGATATTGCCAGCCTGAATTCATTGCCCGCAATAATATGCTGCTGCATAAACCATACATAGGCCAGTAACCATAGCAGTACATAAATATTCAGCTGTACAAATGAATAGCTGCTCACCAGGGTAAGCATTACCAGGCCAATGATGGCAATCAGCACGTAAAGAATGTATTTCGATCTTCTTATCAGAGGAGAAATGAGCTGCAGGATCACCTGCGATAAAAAGAAAAAGCTGAGCGATAAAGTAGCCAGCACAATAAAACCGCCCAGGCTGTTAATATTTACAAGGCTGAAAAAATTAGTGACATTAAAAGAGATACGCGAATCGGAGATCAGGCTTTTAATGATGCTTGAAAAAACAAACGTGGTAACCACCAATAAGAGTACCGGGATGGTGAGCGATACCCAGAACCAGATTTTATTGCGGCTGATGCGGAACTTCCGATCCCCAACCTCGCGCCGGATAAACAATACAATCCAGCAGAAAAGAAATGCATTGATCAATAAATCGCCCAATGAACTTAAGATTACGCTGGAGCCATAGATGACCGGGTCAAACAAATCATACTGGCGCAGGTTTAACGATGATGGAAAAAAATAGGTTAGTCCCCTCAGAAACAATACCATACCGGTAAGAAAAAAAATGCCGGTCAGATAACCGTAAGTAACCGAAAAATAATGCCCCGCATTGTGTACGATTATCAGCAACAATAAGATAGCGACAATATTAAGTGTAAGCGTAACCCAGTTGGTATCATCTTTTCTTGTTACAAATTTTGCCTGCAGATAAAAAAGTGTTTTGCCGGTGATGCTGTTAATGGCATAGTCTGTTGGAGCCGTTGAAATACTGACACTTTTTTCTGCCTGCGGATAATTGATAAACTCTTTCTGATTTTGCGGCATCTCCAGGTAGTACTCCCTGCGAACGGGTATCAATGCCAATGCAATTAATTCACGGTTATCCGCAACAGTTACCTGGCGCCGGATACATTCGTACTGGCCATTGCTCAGCTTTACCAGTTCATTGACTGCTTCTCCTTCATGTAAGCTTGCAGTGGGCAATATCAGCTGTGTATTCCAGAATTTCAGTTCTTTCTCTCCATTGGGCCCATTGCCATAGATAAATATGCAGTAGGATCTTTTTTCAGTAAGTGCATTTAACTCGTCCACACTGTAACGCTGATCCACCATCCTTGCCAGCAGCGCAGTATCTTTCAGCAATTCGTTAAAATCTTTTTCCTGGTGCTGAATATCGCTTTCAATATTCTTACGGAGGTATTTGGCGGAAGACGAAGAATACCAGTAATTGTCTATAATAAAAGCGATGGTAAACAACCAGGCCGCTCCCAGGAAAAAGAAGACATTTTTTGCGATGACCTGCTGAAAGAAATTTTTCAAGATGCCGGGTTTTGCTTTTTGATGCTGTTCCAGATGGCGTCCATCTCAGTCAGGGTCATATCTGCCAGCATTCGGTTTTGGGATGCAGCAACCTGTTCCATCTGTGAAAAACGCCGGATAAACTTTTTATTCGTTTTTTCCAGCGCATTTTCAGCATCTACTTGCAAAAACCGTGCATAGTTGACCAGCGAAAATGCGAGGTCGCCAAATTCCTCTTCCGTTTTGCCGGCATCGCCCAGGGCGATGGCTTCTTTTAACTCGGCAACTTCTTCTTCTACCTTGTCCCATACCTGCTCCCTGTTGTCCCATTCAAAACCAACCTGCCTGGCTTTCTCCTGCAGGCGCATGGCTTTTACGGTTGCCGGTAATGCTTTGGGTACACCGCTCAGAATAGACTTTTTCCCTTCTTTTAATTTTAATCGCTCCCAATTTTTTTTAACATCTTCTTCATCATTGACAGCCAACAGCTGACCATTGTTTTCTGCACTTCCATAAATATGCGGGTGCCTGGCCACCAGTTTCTCCGCAATGCCTTCCAACACCTCCTGCAGTGTAAATTTATTTTGTTCTGATCCTATTTTAGCATAGAAGAGAATGTGCAGCATGAGATCGCCCAGTTCTTCTTTTATTCCTTTCCAGTCTTCATCGCTAATGGCATCCGCCAGTTCATACAACTCTTCAATGCTCAGCTGGCGCAGGGTATGAATGGTTTGTTTTTTATCCCAGGGGCATTTCTCACGCAGCTCGTCCATAATAGTCACCAGGCGGGCAAAAGCATCAACAGGTATTTCCATAATTTTATTTTAAGGTCTAAGAAAACTGCATTACCGACAGCGCAATAAAAGCAAACATCAACGCTACTACCACGGTAAAAAAGACAATATTTAACAAAACAAACTTCAGTATTGTTTTACCCCTGCCCTGCTGGTAAAACCTGCGCATGGCTTTATAGAGGTAGAAGAACATACTCAGTACCACCAGGTTTTTTAAAAGCGTGAGCCATTTCCAGCCACTTGTCAGCTGTATTTTATCTATACTGAAATATACAAGCAGCAGTAAAAAAAAAGCGCAATAAAGATGAATAGTAAATATGGCATGCTCTGCATAAAAGAAATTTCTTCTTTTGTACAACAACATCAGTATAAAGGCAAATAACGGCAAAGAAACAAAAAGCCCCTGAGGTACGGTATGCAGCATTTTTTCAGTTATCACCATTCGGGTTTCCCTGGGATCATCTTTGTACCTGGCCTGGTAGGCGACGACGCTGTTTACCAGCCGTTTTTTAAAAAACCCGTCGCGCTTTTCGGCGGGCAGTTCTTTTTGTACCGAATCGTAGGCAATTTTTGAATGGTAATCGAAAGCTTCCATACCCCGCATGTCAATATCCGGTTGTTGACCGTTTTCATTTTGTCTTGAATTGGCGGCAATGGAATCCAGCAGGTTTTGTGGCAACAACGATGGGCTGTTCAACTTTACACCGGCCGAATCAAGCAGGCTTTTTGTTTTTGAACGCCTGGCACTATTAACCTGTTCTTCTGCCAGCACTATATTGTGCAATACCGCTGCATGCTCATCAATATGCGCAATGGACCGCTGTATGGCCGCTTTCAAATCCGGATCTTTTATTGTTGCCGACTTTTGTTTGAGTGATGCGCTGGCTTCGGTAAGATCTTTCAACTCCAGCGCATTGTCTTTTACATTCTTCAGCTGGTCTACCGGGTTAAAGAATGAAAAGAAAATTAAAAAAAAGAAGGCAGAAGTAAAAACGTACATCCGTATAGGATGAAGGTAACTGGCCCGGCGTCCTTTTATGTATTCCGCTGTTAGAAAACCCGGCTTCCGGATAAGGTAATTAACGGTGCTGAAAAATTTTCCATCAAAATGAGTGATATCATTGAAAAAATGCGAAATCAGGGACCAAAAGGTCTCTTTTGGTTCCGTATTCTCCTGACCGCAAACCTGGCAAAACCGGCCTTCTACCGCTGTGCCGCAGTTCAGGCATTTTTTTTCTTCTCTTTCTTTGGAATGGGACACAGCAGTAAATTTGCTTAAAAATAATTATGAATTTTTTATTGCCCTAAAATACATTAATTAGCAATCAATTGCGTTATAGAACCATGAATACCAAACTGATCACCCGCTGTGCTGCCTGTATGCTTGTCGTATGTAGCATTTCTTTTACCGCTGTTGCCCAGTATTACTATAAAGATATTACGGTAACAGCCCAGATAAATGCCAATTACCGTGCGTTGAGAGATAATAAGGTGACGCAGGTAACGCTGAACCCAGCCGCCGGTGATCCGGAGCAAGCCTCCGTAACCTTGCAGCAAACCATCTACCCTTCACAACAAATGGTGGTTACCTATACCAAGGTACCCAATGCAACCGAGTCGTGGCTGAAATCTTACTATAATAAAGATGGACTGCTGCAGAAAACAGTAGACAGTTCGGCCGATTTTGTGAATACGGCCATGTATGAATACGATGCAGCGGGCCGGCTTTCGCTTATTAGCAGCAATGCTGTGCCGGTAAATGATCCCGCAGAGACTGAAATACATAAATGGAATTATGGCAGCAATGGGCAGCCGGTGCAGATGCTGAAAATTAAAAATGGCAACGACACTACCTTTGTTTCTTTTACTGCCGACGAACAGGGCAACCCTGCCGAAGAAAAAGCCGAACGCAAAAAAGGCAACCTGGGTACCACATTTTATTATTTTGATGCACAACACCGGATTACAGACGTAGCCAGGTATAACAAAAGAGCCGCCCGAATTTTGCCGGATTATATGTTTGAGTATGGTGAAGCGTCCCGCCTTTCGCAAATGATTGTGGTACCGGAAGGAAGCGCCGATTACCAGACCTGGAAATACGTGTACAAAGACAATGGACTAAAAGAAAAAGACTTGTGTTATAATAAACAGAAACAACTGGTGGCCAGTATAGCGTATGTATATACTATTGGAAGATAAGACTAATGTGTAGGGTTTAAGGTTTAGGGTTTAGGGTAAAAGGTAAAAGGTAAAAATGAGAGACATCAATCGTGAGGTATCAATTAAACGCCCACTCGCCACTTCCCACTCGCCACTAGCGATCATAATCATACACCACATAACCCCAGGGTTCTATATTGAATGAATGGCCGGCAGCCAGCAATTCTTTTGTACCCATAAACACATTCAACGGGTTACCGGCCAGCACCGCATCAATGATGGTAACGGTTTGTTCTTTTGCAGACAGGTTCAGGATCACCAGTACTTTATGGCCTTCTTTTTCTCTTAAATAGGCATACAGCAATTTATCATCGCCCACATGAATTTTTTTGAACGATGCATCGGTTGCCAGTGCGGGCGTGGAAGCACGCAGTTTTAGGAGTGTAGTATAAAACTTTGAACGGGCATACTTCCCAAACTTAATCGGGTTTTTATAAAAGAAACTAATGCTGTCGGTTACCGGTTCTTCCTGTCCGCTGTATACAAGCGGAATGCTGTTGCGCATGGTTTGTGTAAATACTGCAAACGGAGCATGCCGCAGACCGGGCATGGTGCCATAGTCGGCCTTGTTCCAGCTGTTTTCATCGTGGTTGCTGGTGAAATACATCCGGATGGCACCGGCAGGAAAGCTGCTGTCCTGCCGCATTAAAACACTGTCAATGGCCAGTGCATTGGTGGTACCGGCCGCAATTTTTTTCAAAGTTCCGAACATATCCCAGGGGTAACTGGCATTAAATCCATCGCGGTGCAGGTTGCCCTTATCTGCTTCTGCCAGCATAAATACGTCCTTCATTTTTTTTAGTTCGCCAATACAGGCAATCCAGAAATCATCGGGTACTTCGCCGGCCACATCGCAACGAAAGCCATCAATGTCTGATTCGCTGATCCAGAATTTCATGGCGGCAATCATGCTGTCGCGTAATTCTTTGTTATCATAATTGAGATCGCGGGTATCCGACCAGTCGAATGCCGGGATGGGTTTACCGTCTTTGCCTTTTGTAAAAAAATCCGGGTGACGGGTCAGCCAGGGATTATCGGCTCCGGTGTGATTGGGCACCCAGTCGGTTATTACCTTAAAACCCAGCTGATGGGCTTTTGCCACCAGTATTTTCCAGTCTTCCATTTTTCCGAATTCAGGATTCACTTTGTTATAGTCCTGCACGGCATAATAGCTGCCGAGCCTGCCTTTGCGGTCTGTTACACTGATGGGTGTAATGGGCATAAACCAGAGTATCTGCACGCCCATTTCTTTAAGCCTTGGCAGGGAGGCCGCAAATGCGTTAAAAGTTCCTTCTTTGGTGTACTGGCGTACATTCACTTCATAGATATTTGATTGCAGCGCCCAGGCCGGCAGTGCATACGTTGGTGGCGTTGGAACGCTGTCTTTTTTTGCTGATACATCAACGGTAGCTGTATGTTCAGTATGGTTATTACAGGACATAGCTGCAAGGGCCACAACCAGGCAAAACTTTTGGAAGTAAGACATGAAATTATTTTATTTTTTTAATACTCACCACTGCCATTGCCAACAGCGGTTTCAACTTCCCGAAACGCTTAGCTCTTAACTTGTACTTGTCTGAATAAGGTTGACTTTTGGTTAGTTAATTTAATCAGATTTAATTCGCCCGGTTCTTTTGACTTCTAACTTATCGGAGAAGTCGGTCAAACGCGGACTCCAGACCGGTGCCCCGCCATTTTTTTCATTTTGCATTTTCACTTTTTCATTATACCTGGCAAACGCCCGCTAGCCTCTTGCCACTTGCCACTTCTTCAATCCGGCAAAAGCACTCATAACTCATAATTCATAACTCATAACTAATTCAACGCAGTTCCTGTATTTTAATATTCTTCCACCGCACTTTTATTCCGCCCCCATCATGAATCTGTAACGCAATAAATCCTTCGCCTTTACCAATTTTTTCATCGCTGATATCTACCATCACGTGATCGTTTAACCAGGTAGTAACCTTATCGCCGTTCACTTTTATTTTCATGGTATTCCACTCCCCCACTTTCAATATTTTTTCGTCTTCGGGTTTGGGCTGTATCAGCCATCCCCTGCCATAAGATTCATAGATACCGCCCGTATGCGAATTCAGCGGTGCTACTTCTACCTGCCAGCCGTTGATTTTTACACCTTCAATGGTAGATCGGAAAAAGACACCGCTGTTGCCATTGGCTTCCTGTTTGAATTGCAACGTAAGTATAAAATTCTTATAATTTTTTGTAGTGGACAGGTAGCCATATTGTTTGTCGGGACCGCTCTCGCAAACCAGTTGCCGGCTGCTGTCTACATACCATTTTTCGGTGCCGTTGATCGTCCAGCCCGTAAGATCTTTACCATTGAACAACGAAACCGTTTTCTGGGAGAAAGAAGACATTGCAGCGAAGAGTAAAAAAACAGAAAGAACAAGTTTTTGCATTTGACAGCGTTTTAATATTATTATTATTCAGAAAAGATAAGAAGAAAATGAAAGCAAATAAACACCTGTTAAAAACGCCGGGGCTTATCTGTTAAAATCACTTAACTTCAGCGCATAAACACATATGCTATGCCTGAATTCATTACCAGTTACTGGTGGCTGATTTTTGTACTTGTTTTTATTTTCAGCGGTCTTGTTACCGTTAACCAGGGATTTATCAATGTGATTACCATGTTTGGCAAATTCCGCCGCATACTAAGACCCGGCTTAAGTTTTAAAATCCCGATTATAGAAGTGGTGGCCAAACGCATCAGTATTCAAAACCGGTCGGTAGAACTGGAGTTCCAGGCCGTTACTGCAGACCAGGCCAATGTGTATTTTAAGAGTATGTTGCTGTATGCCGTACAGAATGCCGATGAAGAAACCATTAAAAGGGTTGCCTTTAAATTTATCAGTGACCGCGACCTGATGCAGGCGCTTACACGCACCATTGAAGGAAGTATCCGCGCGTTTGTGGCTACCAAAAGGCAGGCGGAAATATTGGGCCTGCGCAAGGAAATCGTAGAATTTGTAAAAGATCAGATTGACCATTCGCTGGAGGAATGGGGCTATCACCTGCTGGATCTGCAAATCAATGATATTACATTCGACCAGGCCATTATTGATAGCATGAGTAAGGTAGTGGCCAGCAGTAACCTGAAAGCCGCCGCAGAAAATGAAGGCCAGGCATTGCTGATCACTAAAACGAAATTTGCAGAAGCCGAAGGCAATGCAATAAAAATTGCCGCCGAAGCCGAAAGACAGGCAGCGCAATTACGCGGACAGGGTGTAGCGCTTTTCCGTGAAGAAGTGGCCAAAGGTATGAGCCATGCTGCAGAGCAAATGAAACAGGCTAACCTGGATACCAATGTTATTTTGTTCAGTATGTGGACAGAAGCCATAAAAAATTTCGCGGAAATAGGAAAAGGCAATGTTATTTTCCTCGATGGCAGTGCGGAAGGAATGGAAAAGACCATGAAACAGATACAGGCCATGATGGTAAAACAGAGCGGCACGCTCTGATGATAGAACACAGATTTTTATGATGGTGATGATAGATTATGATCTGGACTTTGTCGGGTTTTCGCCCACAAACAAATCATAACCCATCATAAAAACCATAAAAATCTACGTTCCATTCGCGGCCGGAGGCCGCTTTTGCCGTTAGGATAGAACACAGATTTTTATGATGGTGATGATAGATTATGATCTGGATTTTGTCGGGTTTTCGCCCACAAACAAATCATAACCCATCATAAAAACCATAAAAATCTGCGTTCCATTCGTAGCCGGAGGATGCTTTTTGCCGTTAGGATAGAACGCAGACTTTTATGATGGTGATGATAGATTATGATCCAGATTTTATCGGGTTTTCGCCCACAAACAAATCATAACCCATCATAAAAACCATAAAAATCTGCGTTCCATTCGCAGCCGGAGGCCGCCACGGCAATCCCATTTTTCTATACAAAATGTTAAGCTATTACCCCCAAAGCAGCGTTTAAGAAATAATCACACTATTTTCACCGTTCAGTGATAAGCGTGGCGTGAATTGGATTACACGCTACATTTGTAAGTAAAACATACAAACTCCATGAATTTATTTCTTCTCCAGATCAGGGATTCAGCAATGGCAAAGCATATAATGGACTCTCTGTATGCCGCCCAACAGACTGGTTCTTCTTCCGCTGCAAAAATGAATTTGTTTGATTTGCTGGTAAAAGGTGGTATTATCATGGTTCCGCTGGCGCTTTTGCTGGCGCTGGCGATATTCTTTTTCTTTGAACGCCTGATAGCCATCAATAAAGCCAGCAAGCTGGATGCAAATTTTATGAATATGATCCGCGACAATATCCTGAGCGGAAATGTGACTGCCGCCCGCGCCCTCGCAAAAAATACCAACAGCCCGGTGGCGCGAATGATAGATAAAGGCCTTCAGCGCGTAGGCAAACCGATCGACTACATAGAAAAAAGCATGGAAAGTGTGGGTAAGCTGGAAATATACAAAATGGAACGCAACCTGTCTGTTTTAACGCTGGTATATGGTATAGCTCCGATGTTCGGCTTTCTCGGTACATTGTTTGGAATGCTGCAGTTGTTTTTTGAAATCAATACCACGGGCGACTTTACACCGGCATCTATTGCAGGTGGTATCTATACAAAGATCGTTACCTCGGCATCGGGCCTTATCATTGGGTTGCTGGCTTATGTGGGGTATAATTTTTTAAATACGCAAATCAACAAAACCATCAACAGAATGGAGGCCGCCAGCGCAGAATTTATAGATATTCTGCAGGAACCGACCAGGTAAATTAAAAATTAATAATTAAAAATTAAAAAATCGACGCGGTGGTATTACGATGGGGCATGCCGATTAAATTTCTTAATTTTAACTTTAGATATGAACCTTAACAGGCGTTTAAAATCACATCCGGAACTGCATGCAGGTGCGTTGAACGATATCCTGTTTATATTGCTGTTTTTCTTTTTGATTGTGTCTACGCTGGCCAACCCCAATGTAATAAAACTCTCCACGCCTAAAGCAAAAAGCGATACCAAAGCCAAACAAACCGTTATTGTAAACATCAGGCCCAACGGGCAATATGTTATTAACGGCAAGACACTCACCATAAACGATATACAGGCAGCAGTGCAGCCATATATAACCAAAGATTCCACACAGGCCACCATTGCCATCAACGCCGATAAAACGGTACCGCTGGAAGATGTGGTTGCCATCATGCGCATTGCGCGCGATATGGGCGCCCGCACCACCCTGCTGGTAGATAATAAAAAACAGTAGTTGGTTGATTAGTTGAGTGGCTGATTGGTTAGTGACCGGCCACATACACACAAAACATACAACACATAACACAAGAAAGCAGCACACAACACAATTTACCCCTTCCACCCGCCTCCCTGCCAATGAACTGATCAACTAATCAACTAATCAACTAAATTTACTATTTTGCAGTTAACTAATCAACATGAACCGCAGAAAAGCAATTCTTTCCTTTTTTCTTGTTGGTGGCGGCGCCACTGCTGGTTTTTCGGGTTACAAATGGTACAATATTCATAAAACACCCGATATTTTATACCTGGAAAATAGCAAAGAACTGGTAGCCGGCCTGGCAGAAACCATCTTACCCGCTTCCGTTACAGCCGGAGCAAAAGCGGCCATGGCACATATCACTGTTATTACACTCATCAAAGACGTGGCAGACCGGAAAACAAAAAACATTTTTATTGACGGACTCAAAGATGTGGAAGCATATACAGACGCGCATTATAATAAATCATTTGTAACCCTGCAGCCTGCGCAGCAAAAAGCAGTGGTCACCCATTTCCGTGATCAGGGTAAAAATTATTCCGGCATACTGGGCAAGATCAAAAATAAGTTCATAGGAAAATCTTTTTTTCATGTGCTGAAAGAATATACCACCATTGCATTCTGTACTTCTAAACCGGGCGCTACCCAGGCTCTTGCATATGATTATATTCCCGGTAAATATGTAGCTTGTACGCCAATGGTCCCCGGCCAAAAATCCTGGGCTACAAAATAACCATGGGAGATCCTTCACAGGTACATATCAATAACAAAGGTGTTGCCGAAAACACGTACGATGCCATTGTGGTAGGCAGCGGGATCAGCGGTGGGTGGGCTGCCAAAGAATTGTGCGAAAAAGGACTGAAGACATTGTTGCTGGAACGAGGACGCAACGTGGAGCATATAAAAGACTACACTACTGCGTCTATGCATCCATGGGAGTTTGAGCATCGCCTGGAAATAACAGAAAAAGACAGGGCCGAAAACCCGGTGCAATGCCAGGCATACGATGAAGGCAGTAAACATTTTTATGTGAGCGACCAGGAGCACCCCTATATACAGTCCAACCCCTTTAACTGGATACGCGGTTACCAGGTAGGTGGCCGCTCACTGGTATGGGGCCGGCAAACCTATCGCCTGAGTGATTTAGATTTTGAAGCCAATGCAAAAGATGGGTTTGGTACAGACTGGCCCATCCGTTATAAAGACATTGCTCCCTGGTACGACTACGTGGAAACATTTGTTGGCATCAGCGGCCAGGCAGAAGGCATTCCGCATTTACCCGACAGCGTGTTTTTGCCCCCCATGGAAATGAACTGCGTGGAAAAACATTTTAAAGCGTCTATAAAAAAACATTTTACGGATCGTACGGTTATACATGGCCGTGTGGCTAATTTGTCGCGTGGCTGGAACGGCCGCGGCCCCTGCCAGTACCGTAACCTGTGCGACAGGGGATGCCCGTTCGGCGGGTATTTCAGCAGCAATGCAGCCACCATTCCGGTAGCCGCAGCCACCGGCAATCTGACGCTTCGCCCACATGCCATTGTATATGAAATTATACATGACCCAACAACTGGTAAGGCCAGTGGCGTGCGTATTATTGATGAGCTCACAAAAAAAACCACCGACTACTTTGCCCGCATCATTTTTATGAATGCTTCTACGGTTGCAACGGCATCTATATTACTGCAGTCTGTTTCCAAACGGTTTCCCAATGGTTTTGGAAACGACAGCGGCCAGGTGGGGCTCAACCTGATGGACCATCATATGGGCGCCGGGGCTACAGGCCGGTACGATGGATTTACCGATCAATATTATTCAGGCAGGAGGCCAACCGGTATTTATATTCCGAGGTTCAGAAATATCGATGAACAAACAAAACGGTCGGATTTTATCCGCGGTTATGGGTATCAGGCAGATGGCGAACGGAGAGAATGGAGGGATACCATGCTGGCGAATGACGATTTTGGCGAATCGTACAAACAAAGCCTGGCGGCAACTGGCCCATGGTCTATGTGGATGGGCGCCTGGGGCGAATGCCTGCCCAACCCCGACAACCGCATCAGCCTTGAAAAAGAAAAAAAAGACAAGTGGGGATTACCGTTAGTAAATATCCATTTTCAATACGGCAACAATGAAGCTGCCATGCGCAAAGATGCACAGCAAAGCGCTGCCGAAATGCTGCAGGCAGCCGGATTCACCAATGTTCAGCCATTTGACTATCATACCACCGCCGGCACGGCAGTACATGAAATGGGCACCGCCAGAATGGGAAAAGATCCCAAAACATCTGTACTCAACAGCCATAACCAGGTGCACGATGCAAAGAATGTCTTTATCACAGACGGCAGCTGCATGCCTTCGGGCGGCTGTCAGAACCCTTCGCTCACCTATATGGCACTAACGGCGCGCGCCTGCAATTTTGCAGTAGAAGAACTGAAGAAAAATAATCTCTGAGAACAATTCTGATAATTGTACCAGTTAATGATACCACCAGCAACGTCGTAACCAATCAACTGATCAACAGATCAACCACTCAACCAATCAACTGATCAACAGATCAACCAATCAACTGATCAACCAATCAACTACCCACCCTCACCATCCTTTCCCTGCCCTGTAAATCTTTTTTTATTTCCAACTGGTCAAAGCCGTGCGAAGCAAACAGCGTAGTTACTGCGCCGGCCAGGTCTTCATGAATTTCCAGGTAGATTTTGCCGGATTTCTGTAAATGCTTCTTTGCAAAAGCGGCTATGGCCTTATAAAAAAGCAAAGGGTCATTGTCGGGTACAAACAATGCAAGCGACGGTTCGTACTGCAGCACATTGGCAGCCATACTTTTTTTATCCTGTTCCGGAATATAGGGCGGGTTACTGATAATGGTATCGAACAGCGGCAGCTGACTGCGTTCTGCTTCAGACAAAATATCAAGCTGGTGAAAATATACATCCAGCAAATTATCAGCGGCATTTTTTTTTGCCACCTGTAAAGCCGCTTCACTGATATCGCAGGCATGTACTGCCAGGCCCGGTGCATTCTTTTTTATTGCCAGCGCTATACAACCACTGCCTGTTCCGATATCGAGTACGCTTGTGCCCGCGCTTTTTTTACCGGTTTCTTTCAGCATCCAGTCTGCCAGCTCTTCCGTTTCGGGTCTTGGTATGAGCACATTTTCATCTACATACAATGGCATACCATAAAACCAGGATTCTTTCAATACGTATTGAACCGGTTTATGTTCCAGTAATGCATTTGTATAAATGGTGAGCAGTTGTTGCTGTTTTGCAGAAAGCGGCACTGTCTTGTTAACCACCCGGTCAATTTTTTTCCAGCCTGTAATATGTTCCATTACCAGGCCGGCAATATTTTCTGCCTCTCTTTCGTCATATACATGAAAAAGACTAAAACGCAATTGCATGCTGGCTTCGTGAATGGTCATAGCAACAAACTTACGAAGAAGCTGTTAGCTGTTGGCTTTTAGCTGTCAGGCATCATCAAAACCGCCATTCTGCCATGATAATAGCTAATCGCAAAAAGCTAAGCGCTAATCGCTATTTTTGCGCACTTGCAAACACATGAAACATACATGCGGCGTTGTATAGAACTGGCAAAAAAGGGCGCCGGTTCTGTAGCACCCAACCCAATGGTGGGCGCAGTACTGGTGTACCACGATCGGATCATTGGCGAAGGTTATCATATGAAGTACGGCCAGGCGCATGCAGAAGTAAATTGCATCAACTCGGTTGCTGCTGCAGACAAAGCGCTGGTGCCTGCCTCAACATTGTATGTTTCCCTTGAGCCCTGCGCTCATTTTGGAAAAACGCCGCCCTGCGCCGATCGGATCATCGCAGAAAAAATAAACCGGGTGGTTATTGGTTGCCGCGATCCGTTTAAAGAAGTGAATGGCAAAGGCATCGAAAAATTGCTGGCTGCCGGTACAACAGTCATTCAACCTGTACTGGAAGCAGAATGCGTTGAATTGAATAAACGATTCTTTACGTTTCATACCATACACCGCCCCTATATTGTTTTAAAATGGGCCCAGACAGGCAATGGTATTATTGGAAACGACGATCACAGCAGGTTAATGATCAGCAATGCATTCACCAACCGGCTGGTTCATAAATGGCGCAGCGAAGAAGCGGCTATTCTGGTAGGCACCAATACAGCGCTGTTCGATGACCCCTCACTGACAACTCGTTTGTGGAAGGGCAATCACCCGGTACGGTTGGTAACAGATATGGATCTGCGCCTGCCTGCATCGTTGCACCTTTTTGACGGTTCCGTACGCACCATTGTTTTTAACAGCCTGCTGCATGAAGAAAGCAACAATCTTCTGTATTACCAGGTCACCCGAGAGGTGAGTCTTGTGCACCAGATTTGCAACGCACTTTACCAGTTACAAATTCAATCAGTGCTGGTAGAAGGCGGTGCACAGTTACTGCAGTCTTTTATAGATGAAAATATGTTTGATGAGGCCCGGGTAATAACCGGCGCTGCCATGCATGATGCCAGCGGCATACCTGCGCCTTCCACCAGTTCTATGCAACTGCAGGAAACCACGCAACTTCAGTCAGATACCATCCGTTTTTATAAACCTGCTATATAAACCAACCAGCTATGTTGTTTTTGATTGGCAGTATTATACTCACGTCATACCTTACGCTTTCTTTCAAAGTAACGGAGCGGCTGCACATCAATACATTCCAGGCCATTGTATTTAATTATGTTTCCTGTGTTATTACCGGTTCCGTTTTTAACGGGTATTTCCCGGTTACGACTACAGCCACACATGAACCATGGTTTCCGTGGGCGCTGATGATGGGCGCTGTATTTATCATAACCTTCAATATTGTTGGTTTTACCACGCAGCAACTGGGCGTATCCGTTGCATCGGTTGCAAACAAATTATCGCTGGTCATTCCGTTTGTATTTTCCATTTTTCTGTACAATGAACCCGTAACTGTTTTAAAACTGGCCGGCATTGCACTTGCCCTGGCTGCCGTTTACCTTACGGTAAAAAGACCCGGTAACACTGGACTTATCAAACAAAAAAAATGGTTGCTGGCACTTCCTGCGCTCCTGTTTGCAGGCAGCGGATTGCTGGACACCATGATAAAATATACCGAACAACGTTTTTTGAACGGAAGCAACAACAACGATTTTTTAATAACCGCTTTTGCCGGAGCGGGCTTCATTGGACTTACCATGCTTGTTATATTGGTTATAACCGGAAAACAAAAATTTGAATACAAGGCCGTGCTGGCGGGCGCAGCTATCGGCTTCCCCAATTATTTTTCCATCTGGTGCCTCATGCGGGTATTAAAACAATATGCAGGCAATAGTTCCGCTATCATTCCCATTAATAATATGGGCATCGTATTATTCAGCGCTGTAGCAGCCTGGTTGTTGTTCAAAGAAAGATTATCTATTATTAACTGGCTGGGTATTATCTTATCGGTATTGGCTATAGCATTGATTGCATTTGGATAAACCGCGCAAGTGCGCAAATAAAACAACATGACAGAAAAAGAATTTTTTTATACCATCGATAAACCCGCCGTTGCAGAATTTAAAGACCGGGGCAGTCGTTTTATAGCCATGGCATTTCCGGCAGAAACAAAAGATGATTTCAAAAAACATCTGGCGTTCGTTAAAACGGAACATCCAAAGGCAACGCATTATTGTTTTGCATACCGCCTGGGGCTGGATGGTAATAATTTCAGATCGGGCGATGATGGCGAACCTTCGGGCACTGCCGGTAAACCGATACTGGCCCAGATAGACAGCAAGGAATTAACCAATGCACTCATCATTGTGGTAAGGTATTTCGGTGGTTCCTTACTGGGTGTGCCCGGTCTTATCAACGCTTACAAAACGGCGGCTTCACTGGTACTGCAGGTTACGCCCGTAATACAAAAACAGGTAGAAATATGTTACAGGCTGCAGTTTGATTACACCATGATGAATGATATCATGATAATAGTGAAGCAATACAACTGCAGTATCCGCAGCCAGGAAATGCAACTGTTCTGCAGTATGACCATCGGCATACCTGTGAACCGGCAGGATGCCATACTCAATCGTTTAAAAGACATCCACAATGCAGAGCTGACCAGAATAAACTAAATGAATGATACAATGTATTGAATTGTATTTCTACAAAATGTACTATACCACAAATATTTTTCTTAGCGGATTACACAGTCGCTGACATTAATCTGTGAAAAAAAATTCCCAAATATTCATCAGGGTTCAACTGTTGATTACCGTTGGGCAACCAACGCTGCATTAGGGCGGCGGCACAATTATTGATACCTGTTCGTTATTACCACTGGGTATGGTTAGGGCACAATACATTTGATTCATTTTATTTTTACGGGCAGTGCAGTATTTGCTTCCTCAATCATAGGCCCGGTCTCCTTCTATATTCCCCCGTTATTCAGCTCACCTTAAAAATTGAAAGGGTATGATCAGTTTTTACGCACCTGTAAAGAAAATTTACCGTATCGTATTATTCCTTGCTGCTGTATGCATAGCTTTTCTGCAAAGCAAGGCACAACCTGTTATCACATTCAGGTCAGTAGTAAACAGTACAACACCGGGCGGATTACTCACCAATCCGGTAGATGTTGTAAATGCGGGCGATAACAGCCAGCGTCTTTTTGTAGTTCAGCAAAATGGCATCATTAAAGTGTTTGACCAGACGCCCACTTATCTCGGCGATTTTTTAACTGTAACAGGCTTGACTACAGGCGGTGAAAGGGGTTTATTAAGCATGGCTTTTCACCCCAACTATGAAACCAATGGTTATTTTTTCGTTTACTACACCAATGCCAATGGGGATATTGAACTGGCCAGGTACCATGCACCCACACCGGCGGGTAATACTGCTGACCCTGCTTCCAGGGAAATTGTATTAACCATACCCCACCCCGGAGAAAACAATCACAATGGCGGTAAGCTGCAGTTTGGTGCGGATGGTTACCTGTATTTTGCAACAGGTGATGGAGGCGGCGGCGGCGATGTTCCCAACAATGCACAAAACGGAACATCGCTTCTCGGAAAAATGTTACGGATAAATGTAAGCGGGTCTGCAACCGGTCCGTTGTATACCATACCTCCGGACAATCCATACCTGGCAACATCGCCCGATGACAATATCCGGGATGAAATATGGGCTTTCGGATTAAGAAATCCATTCCGCTGGAGCTTCGACCGACTGACAAATGATATGTGGATAGCCGATGTTGGCCAGAACGCATGGGAGGAAGTGAACTTTCGCACGGCTGGCACTACGGGTGGTATCAATTACGGCTGGCATTGTTTCGAAGGCACACATACCTACCCCGGAAGCACCGGTTGCCCCATTACAGGCCCAACTGTTGCGCCTTTGCTGGATTATCCGCACGACAATGCCACCGGCGGAGTTGCTGTCATTGGCGGATATGTATACCGTGGCACACTCAACCCGGCCATGAACGCTCATTATATCTTTGCCGATGAATCTTCCGGTAATGTATGGTTGCTTCCACCCGGAGGTGCTGCAGCAGATACCATTCAGTTTAAAAACGTTCTGACGCTCATTTCTTCGTTTGGAGAAGCGGAAAATGGAGAACTGTATGTAACCAACCTAAACGGACAGCTGTACACCGTGGACGCAAGCGCCGGCGCAGCATTGCCCGTAAAACTGCTCGATTTTAAAGGCGCTGCCAAAACCGGTTACAATGAACTGAGCTGGTTAACCAGCAACGAAGTACAGTTCCGCCAGTATGAAATAGAATACAGCAGCAACGGCGCACAATTTGAACAGGCCGGCGTGATACCAGCCGCCGGTGGTGGCAACTATCATTTTACACATACGGTTGGTGGCGGCGGCAAATTATACTACCGTTTAAAAATGGTTGATCTCGATGGTAAATCTGAATATTCAAAAACCATTGTGGTTGCAATGAACAATAGCGAACTAAAGAATTTTGTAACGCCAACTATGGTAACCAATGGCCTCATCAATGTAACGCTCAGCGGTGATTACACCGGCTTACAGGTAATCGATATGGATGGAAAAACGGTGTACCGTGAATCTGTTACCAACAGGACCGGAAAAATAACAGTATCACTACCATCAGTACGCGCAGGACAATACCTGGTAAGATTAACGGGCAACGGAAAACAGCTAACACAAAAGATAGTGGTGCAGTAAAACGCAGAGACGGTTGCTAAAATGAAAGGGGCGGCATTAAGCTGGCCCTTTTCATTTTAAGGAAAATGCTTTATGGCGATTTACTGTATTTTGCAATGATCTTTTCTTTTGTGATGTTTAAATCTTTGTAGGCACCGCCTTTTTTTACAAGGTCTGGCTGCTGCCACGCGATCTGCAACGGCGAATTTTTTATTTCTTCTATTTTCTGTGCAATATAATCCGGCAGTTTGATTACGCCGGTTCCTTCGAGGTAGGTGATGGCTTCCAGTGAACAGATGGCGGCTACCTGGTTGGGAGAAAACAACAGACGGTACAACAGGTACGTATTGTGGTTATTAGCGATGGTAATAAAATCTGCATCTGCATTTTCGGTGAGGTAGGTATCGTTCCGGTACCATACCATAAAATTAATGTTGGTGCTATCTGCCGGAATCAATTTATAACCAGATGCATCATCGCTTTTTATTTTTGAATAGTTGGTGGCATCGCATTCAACCTTGCCGCAGCCGGCGCAGAATGATACCGGGAAATCAATCTGCGATAAACAGAATATATCCAGGTAATTGATATCCACAAGATCAGCAACGTCTTTAGCAGGACTAACACACCTGGTTTTAATACTTGTTTCAAAGCTGATCCTTTTATACACCACTTCTTGTTGGAAGACCGTAAAAGAAACCACGGCTTGTATATTCCCCTCCGAACGCACCGCCACCTGGTATTTCATACAACTACCCAGGTTAACCGTATCGAACGCCCATTTGCGGCCTAAAAAAGCGTCCAGCTTTTTTGCAATCGCTGTTACCGGAATATCATTATTGTAAAATTCATTCAAAAATGCAATCAGTTTTTTGTCGGCCTTTACCTGGCCGGCGGATGTTGGTTTAACTGATTCATATGCGTGACAACTCTTTGAGAGTAAAGCCTTGGCCCGATCAATTGCAATTTGATTGTTACGGTAAAACCGGCTTTGTGCAAAAGAGGAATGATGGCACAGCACAGCGCCGAATAAGAAAAGGGAAAGCAGGAATTGTTTCATAGTAGGCCGGATAAATCTGCTAATAAAAGCTTTACACTAAACGTTTTTCCGGTACTGTATATTGCCATCAGACTGTCAGGAAAATCTAGCATCTGCAGCTTGTGCAGGATTTTCCCATTGCGGGAAATTGTAAAAAAACCGGAAGCCTGCAGCGGTTTCCGACTGCCTCGTAGTACGGTTACTTTTTTACAGTGAAATTTATTTTTTAAAACGCCCGCTTATTACCAGTTCCTTATTACCGGCGGTGTAGGTATAAAATCCTTCCCCGGTTTTTACGCCCAGCCTGCCGGCGGTAACCATGTTTACCAGTAAAGGGCAGGGTGCATATTTGGGGTTGCCGAAACCATGGTGCAGCACCTGCAGTATGGAAAGGCAAACATCCAGTCCAATAAAATCTGCCAGTTGCAACGGTCCCATGGGATGCGCCATACCCAGTTTCATAACAGTGTCAATTTCTTCCACTCCAGCTACGCCTTCATACAAACTGCACATGGCTTCATTGATCATGGGCATCAATATACGGTTGGCAATAAATCCGGGATAGTCGTTAACAGTGCAGGGTGTTTTATCCAATTGAAGGGTAAGTGCAATAATGGCATCTGTTGTTTCTTTACTTGTTGCATATCCATTGATGATCTCTACCAGCTTCATAACCGGCACAGGATTCATAAAATGCATCCCGATAACTTTCTCGGGCCGGTCTGTAACCGCAGCAATTTTTGTAATGGAAATAGAAGAGGTATTACTGGCAAGTATAGCCGCTGCAGGCGCAACTACTGCGAGTTGTTTAAAAATATTCAGTTTGATATCGGTATTTTCCGTGGCTGCTTCTATGATTAACTGTGCATGCTGAACGCCTGCATTGATACTGGTGCTGGTGTGCAGGTTAGTGAGCGCCGATTGTTTAACCGCTTCGGTAATAATATTTTTGCTTAACTGCCTTTCCAGGTTTTTGGTGATTTGTCCAATGGCCTTGTCGAGCTGCCCCTGTGAAACATCAATCAGTGAAACCTTACAACCATGCTGGGCAAATACATGTGCAATGCCATTGCCCATGGTGCCTGCGCCTATAACGGCTACTGTTTTTATAGATGAAACCATAAGATGATGTCTGAGGTCGGATGTATGATGTCTGATGTCTGATGTCTGATTTGTTCTTCTGCAAATTACGTAATTGCTTACTGGCTTGTTTAAATGAGGCTGGATTTTTAATCGAAGTCGGATGTCTCATTCCGATATAGGATGTCTCATTCCGATGTAGGATGTCTGATGTCTGATTTGTTCCTCGGCAAATTACGTGATTGCTTTCCGGCCTGTTGGAATTGAGGCCTGATTTTTCGATGGCATGCCACAAAGTAAAGCCGGGAGGGCTATCCACTAAACGAGTTGGGCAATTGCTTATTTGTTCTTGAAATCACCTCTTTTCCAGGCGGAAATAAAGTCGGCCCAGGCCAGCGGGTTCAGCAGTCCGATGGGAGGTGTTTGTCCCTGGTAATAATATTTTTTAGCTCCCTGAGCCAATGCATAATTGGCAGATTCGCGCCCATCGCGTGGCATACTTCTCATCAGCGCCTGCCGGGTAGCGGCATCATTGTTTTTACGGGCTATCTCAAGGTTATCGGCAGGTATATCTGTGTTGATGAAATCACGTTCAAACTGCTCGCGGGTTGGCCTTGGCCTGATGATGGTCACCGGCAGGTAGGCGGTATCGGTTACCATTAACTGAATAATGCTCTGCTGGCTGCCTTCCAGGTTACGGGGCACTTCTACTATCTTAGGCTTGTACCCGATGCTGGTAAATTCTACAATATCACCTTTCAGCACCACAATGGAGAATACACCCTGTTCATTGCTCATGGTACCCCGGTTCTGGCCTTTTACAATAACGCTTACAGATGGAATGCCTTTTAAACTATCGGCTGTCATTACAACCCCATACAATTGTACCACGGAATCTTTCAGCTGTGTAAACTGCGCTTGTGACTTCCATGCAAACACAGTGGCAAACAAAGTAAAAAGTAGTAATCTTTTCATCCGTACAATTTGTTTTTTAAAGGCCGGTTGTTTATTTCTGTACAAACTTTGTACCCGCCGCCACCTTTTATAATTAATTTATTCTTAATGAACTGCGCTTTCATACCAGGCATTGGATGCTCCGGTATGCTTCAAAGATAATTACTTCATTTTTCAGAAATACAACAAATTGCCCCTGCTATTGGTTAATTTTGCGGCAAAATAGTTTTTTAACATAACCTTTTTAGCAATAATGCAGCAGGAACAAATTTTGAGTGCTTTGGGTACTGTGCAGGAGCCCGATTTGGGCAAAGACCTGGTAACTCTGAACATGGTAAAAGACATTGTTATTGACGGCAATCATGTATCATTTACCCTGGTGCTTACAACACCTGCCTGCCCCATGAAAGATATGATGCGCATCGCCTGCGAAAAAGCCATTCGGCAAATGGTTAATCCGGAAGCGCTTGTTAAAGTAAATTTTTCTTCCAATACATCCACCAACCGCAAAGATGGCGGACAGGTTCTGCCCAAAGTGAAAAATATTATTGCAGTCATGAGCGGTAAGGGCGGCGTAGGCAAAAGTACCGTTGCCGCTAACCTGGCGCTTGCACTGGCACAGGGCAATGCAAAAGTGGGATTGATGGATGCAGATATTTACGGCCCCAGTGTACCCATTATGTTTGGCGTTCGCGGAGAACGGCCCATGATGATGGATATGGGACCGGATGAAAAAGGAAAAATTGTACCGCTGGAAAAATATGGCATCAAACTCATGAGCATCGGTTTGCTGGTTGATGAAAAAAGCGCCGTAGTCTGGCGCGGGCCAATGGCCAGCAGCGCCATCCGTCAGTTTGTTACAGATGTTTTTTGGGATGAACTGGATTACCTGGTTATTGACATGCCACCCGGCACAGGCGATATTCATTTAACCGTATTGCAAACCATTCCGGTTACCGGCGCCATCATTGTAACCACCCCGCAGGATGTGGCACTGGCTGATGCAAAAAAAGGCATTGCCATGTTCGGGCAGGCCCAGCTACGCGTACCCATCATAGGCCTTATAGAAAACATGAGCTATTTCACGCCGGCAGAATTACCGCAAAATAAATATTACATTTTTGGAAAGAATGGCGGTAAAAAATTAGCCGAAGAATATGATCTTCCTTTACTCGGACAAATACCGCTGGTGCAAAACATCCGTGAAGGCGGCGATACCGGCATACCTGTTATGATGAGCAATGATACCGTTACCAAAGAAGCATTCGCTGCTTTTGCTGCGCAAACAGTCAGAAGTATTTCTATGCTCAATGCACATATTGAAACCTCAAAAGTAGCTGAAGTAGTAGCGTAAGAATGTTGTAAGTTTTAAGTGTTAAGTTTTAAGTGGTAAGTGGCTAGTGGGCTTTTGCCAGGTACAATGCAAAAGTCAAAATGCAAAATACAAAAAATGGCGGGGCTCTGGTCTGACGTCCCCGTCTGACCAACATTTCCGATAAGTTAGAAGTCAAAAGAAATAGGCGATTGAAATCAGGTTAAATTAACCAGCCAAAAGTCAACCTTATTCAGGCAAGTACAAGTGGTAAGTAGTATGTCGCAAGTTCTGCGTTTTAAGTGTTAAGTTTTAAGCGTTCAGTTTTAGGTGATAATTTGTTAGTGACAAATACATAGATGAACGTTCGTCAACTCATAACTCTTAATTCATAACTCATAATTCTCAAATGCGTATAAATGGAAAACTATGGACGCTTTTATGCATCATTGCATTGCAGTCCTGCCATACCACCAAAATAACCAGTGTGAATTTACCTTTATTTGATACGGAAGCGCATCGCGGTGGCCGCGGCCTGTTTCCCGAAAACACCATCCCCGCCATGCTGCATGCACTTTCATTGGGTGTTACCACCCTTGAAATGGACGCCGCCATTACCAAAGACGGGCAGGTGATTCTGTCGCACGAACCATTCTTCAATCACCAGATTACCACCAAACCCGATGGCAGTTTTATTGAAGAAAATGAAGAAAAGAAATACAATATCTACCAGATGTCTTATGCCGAAACACAACAGTACGATGTGGGCATGAAGCCAAATCCGCGGTTCCCGCAGCAACAAAAAATGAAAGCCGCCAAACCACTATTGGCGCAGGTGATAGACAGCGCCGAGGCATTTGCGCAGCAAACACATCGTCCATTGCCATTTTATAATATTGAAACCAAAATACAACCGGCAACCGATAATATTTTCCACCCCGCACCAGATGAATTCGTAACCACTTTGATGAAAGTGATCACTGAAAAAGGAATATCGGAGAGGGTCATCATTCAGTCATTCGACCCCCGCAGCCTTCAAATCATCCATCGCTTGTTTCCGTCTGTAAAAACAGCTTTGCTCATCGAAGGTTTTGATAAACGATCGCTTGATGAACAATTGCAGCAACTGGGTTTTACGCCTACCATTTACAGTCCTGCCTATCAGCTGTTCAGCGATTCACTGCTACAGTCCTGCCACCGGAAAAATATTAAACTGGTTGCCTGGACGGTTAATGAAAAAGCCGATATCACGCGCCTCAAACAGGCCGGTGCAGATGGTATTATTTCCGACTACCCCAATTTGTTCTGATGAATTGCTCAGCGCATATTTGATAGTTATAGTACCACAATAAATAAACAGCCTGCTTCAGATTACAACTCTGTAGCAGGCTGTTGCTGTTATATACATGGTTCTTTATTTGTTATCTCTTCTGGGCCTGGTAACAGGCCTTGTTGCCGGTCTGTTCTGGTTATTGTCTGGCTGGCGGGCAGGCCTTGCCGACGGCCTGTTATTTTCTACCGGCCGCGGCCTGGTTACCGGCCGGTTATTATCGGCGGGTGCTGTTACCGGCCGTGTAACAGGGCGATTAACTGGTCGGTCGGGCGTTACTACTGGCCGGGTAACCGGGCGTTCCGGCTGCGTTATGGGTCTGGTTACGGGCCTGGTTACGGGGCGGTTATTATCTGCTGGCGTTGTTACCGGCCGTGTTACAGGACGTGTAATGGGGCGTTCCGGTTGAGTAACAGGCCTTGTTACCGGTCGCGTATTATTATCTCCGGGCCGTACCGGGCGGGTATTGTCTCCCGGGCCTGTGACAGGCCGGGTAATTGGGCGGTTGTCACCGGGCAGGGGCCGTGTAACCGGGCGGCCATTGTTATCGCCGGGCCGGCCAACGGGCCTTGTTACCGGGCGTTGTACCACATCGCGGGTTACTGCCACATCGCGCCTTCTGTCGTAGATATTATATGGCCGTTGCGGTCTCACGGGTTGAGGCCGGTTCCAGTTGGGAGGCCGGTTATAAGTAATATTGGGTCTTGGCATAGGCCGGTTAATGGGCCGGTTACCATAGTATCCGCCATTCCATCCCCAGGGCCGGTAAGGTGGCCGGTAACGGGGCGGTCCAAACCAGCCGCAACCCCAGACATGCTGGTTGCGGTAACGGTACCAGGCATTATTAAAGCCGAGACCAAAACTAATATTCCAGCCCGACCATGGGTTGTAGTGCATGCCAAAACCCCATGTGTAAGGGCGCGGCCAGAAGCGTCTTCCATACCACGGACGGTAGCGCCAGCCTGTACCCCAAACCACCACACGCCGGCATATATAATTACCCATATAGCCGGGTGTATAACCAACGTACACATATTGCGGGGTATACTGGTATACATACACATAACGCGCATTGTAGGCGCTGCTGCTCACCGGAATTTTCTCCACATCTGAAGGCCGCTCATTGGCCACCTTCCACGGGCCATTTGCATTGCCGCTGATAAACCAGATACCATTTTCCAGTGCGTAATACTGATTATTTGGTGCCAGCATCACCGTTATGCTACTGTTTTCCGCCACAGACAGGTTGGTATTCTCTATGCGCGCAAATTGCGGTTCACCATCGTACGTCACCTCGCAGGTAGCGGTATTGCGGTCAACCTTTGCCGTTTGTGGTATACGTGCATCTATCATTGCTTCATTTGCCTCATCTGTACCGGCAACACTGGCCAGCACGCCATCTTTTTCTGAACCCGCAGGTATATTGGCAAATGCAACCGGCAGCGCATCCGGTTCTGTATATGTCCACGGACCGGTCAATACGGCGCTGCTGTACCATCTTCCTGCAATGAGTATGTAATTTTTCTGGCTTTCAATGTCTTTAAAAATTTCGTCGAGCGAATTGTTTACATACAGCAATGTTGAACCTTCTACCGCCTGGTATGAAGGCGCTCCTTCTGTCTGAATAAGTTCTGCCGGTTCGGTACTTACCAGTATGTTGGTGGCAGCCGTAAACGTTGCTGCATTTTTTTGAGCTGTATCTTTTTTCTCTTCCTGTTTCATGACCGCATCGATGGTCCTTATTTTTGATGGAAGGCTTTTTACATTTACCCAGCCATCTTTTACATTAAACGAGCTGTACCAGAAATTGCCGCCATACAGATAATACTTTTTATCGTCTGGATTTTTAACAATGAGGTAAGGCGAGTTGACTATCCTGGTCATTTTAAGATCATCATCCTGCTGTTCAACCGGCTCTCCGTCCAGCACTATCAACGTGGTGGGCTTATCGCGGTAAATAATTTGGGGCGGATCATTTTTTAGATCGCTGCCTTCCTCAGCTTTGTCATCATCCATTGCTTTCTGCAACCGGTTGATGTCAAACTCGATATTCAGTGCCGGCATTTCTTTTTCGGCGGCATTCTTTAAAAGCGTTTTGCTGGCTTCATCGTTGTCTGCAAACTTGGATTGAACAACCGATACTTCTTTTACTGCGGCAAGGCGGTTGTCTGCAGACAGAGTTGCGTTGAACCACATCACACCAAAGACCGGTTCCTCTCCTTTTTTTCTGACAATAGATACAGCGGCGCGTGCATACAGGCTGTTGCCTGCATATTTTTCAGGCTGTGGTTCATAAATAGTTATTCTGCCGCCACCTGAAGCCGGTATTTCCTGTGGCCAGTTGCTTTGCGCTGCAGATTGCAATACCAGCATCTGAACCGCGGCAAACACTGCAATAGCTGTTTTCTGTGCCCTGAAAAAATATACCATGATGATAGTTTTAAGGAGTAAGAAAGCCCGGATGTAATTTAAACCGAACGGCTTTAAAAAAGATCATTTTTTTTAAAGGGCTAAGTAATGGATGGCATTGGTAGCCACCATACCAGTTTGCAACAGAACAAAAATCATTTCTATCACATGGTGTTTTCTCAATAAAAAAAGGGACGCTGTGAAAAGCGTCCCCTGTTATACGTTATTGCTGCCGTTTATTGTAAAATAATATGCTGGTTGTATACTTTATTGCTGGCCCCGGTGATGATAAGAAAATATCCGCCGGTTACCATGCCGCTTGTTCTGTTAATAACAATTATTTGTTGTCCACCCTGCACTACGAGCTTACTGGTGTATACAGGAAAACCTGAAGCATTAATAAGCGCAATGCTGATGTTTTCGCCCGCCATGCCTTTGTATTCTATCACCAGTCTGTCTTTTACAGGTACCGGGTAAGTGTTTACTGTAGTGATGCCATTTACGTTGATGAAACTTACCTGTGAGTAACCTGTCCTTCCGTCGGTCCAGGTTTGTTTGAGACGGTAATAGTTTTTTCCGGGCCAGGCCTGTTTGTCGGTATACGAATAACGGTTAACGATAGTACCGCCGTTACGGCCGGTTATCCATGCAACCGGTGTAAAGCTGATACCATCGCTGCTGCGCTCAACGGTAAATCCTGCATTGTTAAATTCAGTAAGGGTAGACCATTCCAGCTGTGCGGTATTATTGTCAGTTGTGGAAATGAAAAACCCGGTTACAGATACAGGGAAAAGGCCTGTAACTGCGGTGGTTCCCATCACCTGCATTTCCCATATGCCATATCCTTTTACAGTAGCACGGTGTACTCCTTTCATACGAACATAACGGGCAATAGTACCTGCTTTTGTACGCATTGTATCAATACCGGCAATGTTGCTGTTGCTTAGTACATGGTTCCTGATTTGGATGCTGTCTATCAGCAGATCGGTGAAAGTGCCGTTGGCGGAAAATAAAATATCAAAATCTTTTGCATAAGATTTTTCCCAGGTTATAATCACCTGGCTCAGCAGGTACGGTTTGCCCAGGTCTACAGACAACCACTGGTTATCATCATAACTACTGGTAAAACGTGTATTATAATTACCATCTACGGCATACATGGCCGCATGTGCCGCATCGTCATTAGACGAAGCACTGGCAATTTTACCCAGTGCTACATTGGAATATACTATTGGTGTAACAGTGGCGCCGGCGGTTTGTGCGCCGGCGGTAAAACTGGCCAAAAAGCCAATTAGTAAAAATGCTACAGAGATCGGTTTCCGGGTTGCAGTTGATTTTTTCATTAGGGTATTTTGTCACCGGTTTATTATCAAGTGCAGTGCCAATAATTAGAAGACTGTTTTTCAACCGGATAAGCTCTTTAATGGTCCGATTCCTTCCCCCCGGTGGAAAATAATTCCGAAAAATAAAAAATGGGTTACCTGTTGAATGGATAAAAACAAGGATAACATCGTAGAAAGATTGCATTTAGCCTGTAAAAACCCTGCGCAATTGTACGATGACCGTTTGCTAAAACATCAGTGACAAATAATGCCATTCATTTTTTTTCTCAGCGTTGTTGTTTTATAATAGCAGGCCTTTGCGTTATTTCATGATAACAATAATTCTTTTTTATACTATATTTTTTCAACAGAGCGCTATTGTGTGCCAGTTCTTTCCGGTGAAAAAAATTATATACTGCGTATGCTATTTTTAAGCGCCTGATAAACTGAAACATGGTGTGTAAAAGTACGGACAGAAGACATTTTCCGGCAGATAAAAATGTTGCGACAGATGGTCGAGTCAGTAAGAGAATAAAAAAAGATCCCCGGCAAAAACCAGGGATCTTTTTTTATGACAGAAAGAGATTAATGATTAATGGTTCTTTTGTATTGCAGCATCCATTCATACATATTTTTTCCATCGCACTCTTTGGTTGCAGGATTGGTGGCTTTTGTCCAGGCATCATGCCCGCCGCCTGCCCAGATGGTTTTCCGCGCCGGTACTGCCGGTTTAAATGAATTGATATTATCTACATTGGTATTGGTTGCGCCTACGCCTACCACAGTATCGTCGTTGTTATGAAAAGCCCAGACCGGCAAATTGGCTTTGGCAATATTGCCCAGCTGTTCCATTGTTGGCCAGGAAGCGCCGCATATTGGAACAATGGCAGCTATGCGGTTGGCGTAAGCCGATGCATAATCCCAGGTATTGCCGCCACCCATACTTAGTCCGGCCACATAAATTCTTGTTTCGTCTACACGGTAATTGGCTACTGCATAGTCAATCATTGCGTTTATATCTGCGGGTTGCGGCCAGTCTTTAGACTGTGGGTTGATGGTAATGAAAGAAAAATTTTCGCCGTTTACGGTAAACTGTGCGGGAAATGTCTTCTTATTCAGCAATGACGGTACTGCGTTTCCGAGCAGTCGTGACAAATCAGTTGTACCGTTACCGGTTTCACCTACACCATGAAGGAAAACAAGGAGCGGGTATTTTTTTGTTGTAGAATCGTAACGGGCAGGCAATGCTTTATAAAAACCGCCGATCCGGGCGCTGATGGTGGCACTCACGGCTGTTTGCACGGCGGGTGCTGTCTCTGGCTGATTATTAGCCATTGCGGCGGCCTGCATGCTGCTGTCTTTTTTGCAGGAGGTCAGCAGCAATGCGGCTGTACATACTGATAAAGTGAACCGGGTAAGGGTTGTCATGGGTAATGGATTTTTTATACAACGGATTATAACCTGTATTATTTTCCATTACCGGGAAGGAGTTTACCAATAAAAAGGGGGAGGCAATTAATATATTGATTATCAGCAGTGTAAGAAACGGGCAATGCGTTTGACTCAGGCTTCTTCCACCCTTTCTTCGCCGGGTTCGGGCCTGATTTTTACCAATACTTTATCGATGCGCTGGGCATCCATATCTATTATTTCAAAATCAAAAATGCGCCATGTCAGCTTCTCACCGGTATGCGGAATATGCTCCAGTTCATGCAATATAAAACCGGCAAACGTATCAAAATCATGCTCGCCTTCATTCATCCATTCGGTTTTTTCAAAGCGGGTAAGAAAATCATAAAAAGGAATCTGACCGTCTACCAGGAATGAGCCGTCTTCCCGTTCGGTGATCTCATAGTCGGGCATATCCGGTTCGGGTATATCGCCCACTATTGCTTCAAGTATATCATTCAGTGTAATCAACCCCAGCATACTGCCGTATTCATCAACCACAAAACAACAATGCGCCCTCAATTCCTTAAACTTTTCAAGTACCTGGTATGCGCTGTTGTTTTCCGGAACAAAGAGGGCTGGTTTCATGATGTCTTTAAAGGGTGTATCGTCGCTGGTTACATACAGGTCTTTAATGGATACGATGCCCTTGATATTGTCTATATCGCCATCGCAGATGGGATAAACTGAATGCGGTTCGCGATCAATTTTATTCCTGATGGCATCTTCGTTGTCATTGAGGTCGAACCAGGTGATATCGCTGCGATGGGTCATGAGCGACGTTATATTGCGATCGCCCAGGTGAAAAACGCGTTCAATAATTTCCTGTTCCGCTTCGTCGATAGTGCCCTGTGTGGTGCCTTCGCTGATGATGGCCTTTATTTCATCTTCCGTTACGGATTCATCTTTTACACCTTTTAAATTGAAGATGGTAAAAAACAGGTTACTGGTTTTATTCAGCAGCCATACTATGGGATGCGTAAAGGTGGCAAACATTATCATGGGTCTTGCAACCAGGCGGGCAATTCGTTCGGATTGGCGCAATCCCAGGCGTTTCGGAATGAGTTCACCAAAAATGATGGAAAGAAAAGTTACAATAATGACAATGATGGTGGTTGAAATGGTGCCGGCATAGGGTTTCAGGGTATCAAACTTTTCAACTACCGGTTTCAGGTAAACGCCAAATCGTTCGCCGGAATAAACACCCGTTAAAATGGCAATAAGCGTAATGCCAATCTGGGCGGCAGATAAAAACAGGTCGGGTTTATTTGCCAGGCCCAGGGCAATCCTGGCATGTGCATCGCCCCTTTGCGCCATATTTTCCAGCCTTGATTTTCTTGCCGAAACCAATGCTATTTCAGACATTACAAATAAACCATTCAAAAAAATAAGGGCAAGCAGTATAAAAAAATCTGTCATCAGGCGCTTTTATTTTGTAAACTAATTAATCCTGCGTAATTATTGAAAAATACTGCAATAATATAACCTATCAGGCAGCCCAGCAGACCCCCGCTTACCACATCAAAAGGATAGTGCACACCAACATATACCTGTGAAAGGCAAATGACGGCCGCCCAAACAAAGAACAGGTTTATCCACTTACTGGTATAGGCCCGCAGTGTAACAACAAAAAACACCGAAAGTCCAAAATGGTTGGTAGCATGTGAAGAAGTAAAGCCGGAGCTGCGCGGGCAATAATTGGCCAGTATGCGAATATGGTCTGCAAGCACAGGGTTCTGGCAGGGGCGTAACCGGAAGATATGTTCTTTTATAAGGTGACTGCTCACCAGGTCGCAAAAAGCCGCGGTACAAATGGCAAACAGCATCCACAACAACCCGCGTTTGCCGAAATTTACGAGTGCAAAAACCAGCATAAACAGGTAAAGCGGTATCCAGGTATTGGATTCGCGCAAAACAGGCATCACGGTATCAAAGAAATTATTGGCCATACCGTTGTTAACAAGAAAGAATAATTTTCTGTCGAGCGGTTCAATACCTGCAAACCAACTGGCGGTAGTTTGTAAAAAAAACATGCTGCAAAAGTAATCAGTAAAATTGAGTGTTGATTTTAAACTATTTTGCAGCCAATTTACCCATTATGCAAAGCATTCCGCGTCTTATCCGCTGGATTCTGATTACAGCGCTTTTCTTTTTTGTACTGATGCTGGTGTTACGGATAGCAGCTTTTGTGACCTTTGCGCCGCCGGGCTTACATGCCCGCGATGCCCTCAGCGCTTTCTGGCTGGGGTTCCGTTTTGATGCCCGCGAGGTAGGCCTGGTTAGCCTGCTGCTGCTGATAACGGGTTCTGTACCCGTATTGGATCCTTTTACCCGCAAAGCAGGTAAAACGGTTATGTTCTCTTTACTCTGTATTTTTCTGGCGGCGCTGATAGTTTTCTATGTAATCGATTTTTTACACTTCCGTTATTTGTTACAGCGACTGAATGCAAGCGCACTGAGTTTCCTGGAAGATGCAAAAATATCAGGCACCATGGCCTGGCAAACCTACCCGGTGATACGCATCCTGCTGGGTATGATTGTGGTATTTATTGTTTTGTTCCTGCTCCTCCGGAGATTGTATAAAAAGATAGCTGCTACCACATATACAGGCGGCAAATCAAAGCGCGTTTTATTTTCCATCATCCTTTTTTTACTTTGTGCGCTCGGCATCTTTGGAAGGGCCGGGCAATATCCTTTGCGCTGGAGTGACGCATTTGACCTCGGCAGTGATTTCCAGGCCAACCTGGCGCTCAACCCATTTCAATCATTTTTTAGTTCACTTAGTTTTCGTTCTTCTTCGTATGATTTGGCTAAAGTGAAAAAAAATTACCCGCTGGTTGCAGATTACCTGGTTGTTTCGCAACGGGATACTGTCGCATTGAACTATGAAAGGATCGTTCGGGGAGCCGAAGATGATACTACTATACGGCGATCAAATATCGTAATGGTTATTTGTGAATCATTCAGCGCTTATAAAAGTTCTATGTGGGGCAACCCGCTCAACACCACACCTTATTTTAATGAACTTTGTAAACAGGGTTTGTTTTTCGACAATTGTTTCACCCCTTCATTTGGTACTGCCAGGGGCGTGTGGGCCAGTATAACGGGCATACAGGATGTTGAATTGAATAAGACCGCCAGCCGCAATCCGGCTATGGTTGACCAGCATACCATCATCAATGATTTCAACGGATACCACAAATATTATTTTTTAGGTGGAAGCACCAGCTGGGCAAATATCAGGGGTTTGCTGACAAACAATATCAAAGACCTGCATATTTATGAAGAACAGGATTATACTTCTTCAAAAGTGGATGTATGGGGTATCAGCGACAGAAATCTTTTTAAAGAAGCCAATAAGGTGCTGAGCAATGAAACAAAACCATTTTTTGCAGTAATTCAAACAGCCGATAATCACCGGCCGTATACCATACCCGAAGAAGATCTGAAAGAATTCAAAAAAGTAAATATGCTGGCCGATAGTTTAAAAAAATATGGCTTCGATAACAATGATGAACTGAATGCATTCCGGTTTACTGATTTCTGTTACCAGGATTTCATAGAGACGGCTAAGAAAGCAAAATATTTCAGCAATACCATTTTTATGTTTGTGGGCGATCATGGAATCGACGGCAATGCCGGCAATATGTTTCCACCGGCATGGAGCAAAGACGGACTTACCCGTAACCATGTGCCCTTATTGTTTTATGCGCCCGGTATTATCCAGGCCAGGCGTTTGCATTGCGTGGCATCGCAGGTAGATGTATTACCAACGCTGGCCGGACTTGCCAATATCAATTATACCAATACCGGCTTTGGCCGTGATTTATTGCAGCAGTTCCGTACAGACAGCGGCAAAAGCAATCTTGCGTTTATTTATGATGCCAACAACAAAGACATTGGTGTTATTAATGGCAGCTGGTATTATACACGCAACCAGCAGGGCAGCCAGGAGAAAATGTTGTGGGCCGATTTTAATGCCCCCGAAAACAACCACAACAAAGATTCAATGATGATGGCAAACCGGGCTTATACCGAAGCCATTTTTGAAACTGCGCGTTTTATGCTCAAGAATAATAAAAAGAAACTGCGATAATTTGTGTTATGTTTTGTGTTTTTTGTACCTCTCAACTAATCAACCGATCAACCAATCAACCGATCAACTGATCAACCGATCAACTGATCAACCAATCAACCGATCAACTTTCCTCGCCACCATGATTAGCCGGGGAGATTTTTTTACATCGTAGCTTCCGAGCGAATAATCGCCAAAGACTTCCTGGATCTGCAAATCGTGAAACGCGAACATATCATTAAAATCGCCCAGCGAAAACTTGGCTACTATTTCAGTAAACTCCAGTGGCGTTTCCAACGCATCGTCTTCCACAATAATTTTTTTGTAGAAATGTGTTTCATCGTACCATTTGGTGAGGTAATAGTTCACACCATCAATTTCTTTTTCAGATTTATGCACCAGGTGATCTTCGGCGTAATGAACATTTAAATAATCCAGAACAAAAATGCCTCCCGGTTGCAAGGATTGCGAAATGGTGCGGACGGCATTGTAATGTTCGCGTTCGGTTCTGAAATAGCCAAAGCTGGTAAAAAAGTTAAACGCATAGTTAAAAAAGTTCATCCAGTAAGGCAGGCGCATATCGTGCTGGTAAAAATGCAGCCGCTCTGTTTCGAACTGGCTGGCATAGCTGATGTTTTCGGCGGAGAGATCAATACCAGTAACATCATACTGGCGGGCGGCGAGTATTTTTGCGTGCCTGCCCCTTCCGCAGGCCACATCAATCAAAAGGGCGTCTGCAGGTGGTTGCAAATGATTGAGCAGGCGGTTTATAAACTCAGTAGCTTCCCGCTCATCCCTGTTAAAGTATAGCTGGTGATAATAATCCGTATTAAACCACTCTTTAAACCATTCCCTGGAAGAAACCATGCCCTGAAATTTCATCAAATGTAGCAGTGAAAAACAATATACTGCGGCTTCCTGTTTGAGAAATGTGAATAATTTATCAGGCTGCACCCCTGTTGTGGTATAGCAATTAAAAAATTAAAGCAATATCTTTATCCTACAGTGAATAACTTTCTTCCAAATCTTTGAATTGCCACGATTTCCGTTCTTTATAAACCCTTATTTTCGCAGTATAAGTAAACCTTATTAACCGTGGCATTAATCAAGAGTATATCAGGCATCCGTGGAACCGTGGGCGGTTACAGTAACGAGAATTTAACTCCTCCCGATGTAGTAAAATTTGCTGCCGCTTACGGCACTTGGCTTTCAAAACAACACAACGGTAAAAAAGTAGTTGTCGGCCGCGATGGACGTATCAGCGGAGATATGATTAGCAGCCTCGTTATTAATACTTTACTGGCATTGGGCATTAATGTGGTAGATCTGGGTCTATCCACCACCCCAACGGTTGAAATGGCCGTGGTTTGGGAGAATGCCGATGGCGGCATCGTGATAACCGCCAGCCATAACCCCAAAGAATGGAATGCACTGAAATTGTTGAATAAGTCAGGCGAATTTATCAATGCAGAAGATGGTGCGGGTATCTTACAGCTGGCATCCAAAGGCGATTTTGTATTTGCCAGCGTTGATAAAATGGGGCAATGCCTGAAAAACACACATACCCTTCAAAAACATATTGATGCGGTGGTAAATTATCCGCTGGTAGATGTAGACCTCATCAAACTAAAAAATTACAAAGTTGTGGTAGATGTGATAAACTCTACCGGTGCACTGTTTTTACCCCCGCTATTAAAAGCATTGGGTGTGGAAGATGTAATTGTTTTAAACGGAGAAGTAAATGGAAGGTTTGCACATAATCCCGAACCGCTTCCCGAAAATTTATCGGCACTCAGCTCTGAAGTAAAAAAACAGAATGCTTCTTTTGGCATTGCCACCGACCCCGATGTAGACAGGCTTTGCTTTGTTTGTGAAGACGGCAGCATGTTTGGCGAAGAGTATACGCTGGTGGCGGTAGCCGATTATGTATTGGGCAAACGGAAAGGCAATACGGTTTCCAATATGTCATCTACCAAGGCGTTGAAAGACATCACCATAAAACATGGCGGCGAATATTTTCCTTCTGCAGTAGGCGAAGTAAATGTGGTGAAAAAAATGAAGGAAACGAATGCTGTTATTGGCGGGGAAGGCAATGGCGGTATCATTGTACCGGATTTACACTATGGCCGTGATGCGCTCATTGGCATCGGCTTATTTTTAAGTGCACTGGCACAGCATAAAAACGGCATCAAATCATTCAGGACGCGCTACCCGGATTATTTTATTTCAAAGAATAAAATTGAACTGGAAAAAGGCATCAATGTGCCGGCAATCTTTGAAAAGATCCAAAGCAAATACAAAAAACAACCTGTTAATACCGAAGACGGGTTAAAGATTGAATTCGACAACGATTGGGTACATCTGCGCACATCCAATACGGAACCGATTATACGTATCTACGCAGAAAGTAATTTTGAAACCACCGCTAATAATATAGCGCTCAGGCTCATGCAGGACATTAAGGAGTTTATGTGAGCAGCCAACAGCTATTAGCTGTTAGCTGTTAGCTTTTAGCTTTTAGCTTTTAGTCGTTAACAGTTTTATCTCGTTGGATATATCAGTTTACAGTACTGACTTCTTATTGAGGTTTAATGCTTATACATTAAACGTTATTGGCCTTTCTTCTAAAAGTAATAGTTAATCACATCCTCCTTCTTCCGGCAAATAGCTAATAGTTAACAGCTAATCGCTAACAGCTAATAGCTAACCGCTTCTTATCCCTTCTAATTCTTATCTTTGCAAACTTTATTTATTTGAAAAGTTTTTGGCTGTTTTTCTAACAGCTGATTGCTAATAGCTAATAGCCTGATTATCATGCAAAGGATCTATCTCGACAACGCCGCCACCACTTCTCTCGACCCGCAGGTACTGGAAGCCATGATGCCCTACCTCACCGAAAAATTTGGTAACCCGTCTTCAATCTATTCGTATGGACGTGAATGCCGGCTGGCCATTGAAACGGCGCGTAAAAGTGTGGCTAAAATATTGAAGGCACACCCGGCAGAAATATTTTTTACTTCAGGAGGAACCGAAAGCAGTAATACGGCCATCAACGCGGCCGTACTTGATTTGGGCTGCAAACACATCATCACATCACCCATTGAACACCATGCCACCCTGCATACCGTTGAAAATTTGCAGCACCGGGGCGATGTAACGGTGGGCTATGTAAAAGTGCTGCCCGATGGTCATATAGACCTGGATAACCTGGCCACCCTGCTGGCAGAAAGCAAGGTTCCCTGCCTGGTAACATTGATGCATGCCAACAATGAAATAGGCAACCTGCTGGATATACATGCAACAGGTAATTTATGCAAAAAATACAATGCCGTTTTTCATTCGGATACGGTGCAGACAGTGGGTCACTACCCATTTGATTTAAAGAATACACCGGTTCATTTTATTACCGGCGCCGCCCATAAATTCAACGGACCCAAAGGCGTGGGCATCCTGTACATCAATGAAAACGTACGCATAAAACCGTATATACAAGGTGGTTCGCAGGAACGCAATATGCGGGCCGGCACCGAAAATTTATATGGCATCGTAGGGTTTGCGAAAGCGCTGGAAATGGCCACTGCAAATTATGAAGAACACAGCGCGGCCATTCTGGAACTGAAAATGTACATGGCCGCACAATTGCAAAAACACATCAAAGGCATTTCTTTTAATGGAGATAGTTTTGGCAAAAGTTTGTATACGGTACTCAATGTATCTTTTCCAAAAACAGAAAAATCAGAAATGATTTTATTCAACCTGGATATTGCCAATATCTGTGCATCGGGCGGCAGCGCATGCACCAGTGGTGCCGACCAGGGCTCTCATGTTATCCGCGCCGTCAATAATGATCCCAACAAAATTGCCGTTCGTTTTTCATTCTCAAAAAGCAATACAAAAGAAGAAATTGATACCGTGGTAAATACACTGAAGGAGTTGGTTTAATTTTTTTACACCGGTATAAATATTGCCTGCAGATTCGCAGATTGCAGCAATTAAAAATTTACAATACAAAAATTGTAATATCGCCGCCGCTATTTGTGCTTTAAATAAACACACAATACAACATACAAAATTCAACATTTACAATAATTTCTCCTCCCAAACCATCAGCAGGTGTACCAGCGTTTGCATGCTTTTCTGCATATCCTGCACGCTTACATATTCATGTTTGCCATGCAATGCCATTTCGCCCGTAAAGATATTCGGACAGGGTAATCCCATAAACGACAACCTGGAACCGTCTGTGCCGCCGCGTATGCCTGCTGTAACGGGCTGTATGCCCGCCCGCTCCATGGCTTCATGCGCATATGCTACAACGGCGGGATGCTGGTCCAGCACCTCTTTCATATTCCTATATTGCTCCTTTACCACAAATTCTGCCCGCGCGCCGGGGAATTTTTCCAGCGCCGTCTCCATTTTATCGCGCAGGTAATTTTCATAAGCAACCAGTTTAGCGGTTACAAAATCGCGTATAATAAATTGCACGCTTACCTTTTCCGCAATGCCTTCAATATGGAGCGGATGCACAAATCCGTACCGATCTTCCGTTGTTTCCGGCGACAATTCATCTTTTGGCAATGAATCCAAAAAATAAGCGGCCACTTTCAATGCATTCACCAGTTTATCTTTTGCAGTACCCGGATGCGCACTGATGCCATAAAACGTTACGGTGACCCCATCGGCAGAAAAATTTTCATCTTCCAGGCTGCCGCGTTCCCCGCCATCGAGCGTATACGCAAATGCGGCTCCCAGTTTTTGGAGATCAACTTTATCTACGCCCCTGCCCACTTCTTCGTCTGGTGTAAAAAGAATTTTTATAGTTCCATGTTTTATTTCCGGGTGAAGACGCAGGTAGTTTACCATATCCATAATTACTGCCAGGCCGGCCTTGTCATCTGCACCCAACAAAGTTGTACCGGATGCCGTAATGATATCCTCTCCTTTTTTTTGAAGCAGGTAGGGATGGTCTTTGGTAGAAATAACCTGGGCCGGATCATCGGGCAAAACAATATCACTGCCATCATACGCGCTGTGCAGAATTGGTTTTACACCTGCACCACTGCAATCGGGGGCAGTATCTACATGAGAACAAAAACATATCACCGGAACATTTTTATCAGTATTAGACGGCAATGTAGCATATACATAACCGTATTCATCCAGGTGCGCATCGGAAACACCCATTTCCAGTAATTCGCTCACCAACAACCGGCTTAAATCTTTTTGCCTGGCGGTAGAAGGAAATGTCTCCGATTTTGGATCGCTTTGTGTATCTGTCTGCACATAGCGCATTAACCGTTCCGCAGCACTGTATGCATAATTATCGAACATAGTTTGTATTTTTATTTTAATTAAATAATGCCGATGCCGTTTTTTTACGGTGGCTAAAAGCAAATTAACATAAATGAACGCACAACTCAAGAATAAACCACTGGTTCCTTTCGGCTGGCTAAGGGCATTGCTTTTTGTTGCCGTTTATTTTGCTTTGTTACTGGCTGCAGGTGTGCTGCTGGATAAATTTCAACCGAAAGCGGTAGCGGAAACCGCGCAGACAGGTATACCCTATCTTTCATTTATTGTAAATGCCCTCATAGCTGTGGCAGTAACCTGGCTGTTCCGGAGATTTATAGATGCACGTTCTTTTGAAAGCATGGGATTCTCTTTTGAAAAAAATGGCGCATCTGCCGGTACCGGTTTTTTCCTGGGTATATTTTTAATGTGTGCAGGCAGTTGCGTATTGTTCTTTGGTAAAAACCTGGTCTGGACCAATATCAGCTTTAACGGTAATGAACTGTTTATCAGTTTTGGACTGATGGTTATTATTGCATTATATGAAGAAATGGTGTTCAGGGGTTATATACTCAATAACCTGCTGGAATCGGTCAACAAATGGATTGCCCTGCTGATTACAGCACTGGTATTTATGGCTGCACATGTTTCCAACCCGGCATTTTCGGTTGCAGGCGCTGTTAATATTTTGCTGGCAGGCATTTTACTGGGCCTCAATTATATCTATACCAGGAATCTCTGGTTCGGTATCATGCTGCATTTTACATGGAATTTTTTCCAGGGGCCGCTGCTTGGTTACCCTTTAAGCGGTATGCCCCAGAAAAGCCTTTTGGAGCACCAGGTGCATGGCAACAACCTGATAACGGGCGGCAGCTTCGGATATGAAGGTTCGCTGGTGGCAACTGCGTTTTTTCTGCTGGCCATTGCGGCGATGATCTGGATGTATGAAAAGAAATACAGCGCACCGGTTATTGGCGCACAACCCGCCTGATGCAATTATATCTCATAACCCAAAAATCAGTGCTGCACTTAATAAAAATAAAAAAAGGTCTATCGTCTGCGCAATGTGCGTAACCATAAACCTTTCTATTTAAACAGCCGGTTCTACGGCATTATTATCAATGATTTTGCACTCACGATTTCTACCAGTTCAAGATCAAACACCAGATCCTGGCCGGCCAGCGGATGATTGGCATCCAGAGAAATGGAATCTTCTTTAATATCTGTAATGATAACGGGTATTACCTGACCGTCTCCGCTGGTCATGTTTAATTGCATGCCTATTTCGGGCACCATTTCCGGGGGAAAATTGGCCTTCGGAAACTCTACCAGCATATTGTCATTTATAGGACCATACGCATCGTCAACCGGTATATTGATTGTCTTTTTATCGCCCACTTTCATTCCGGTAACACCATCATCAAAACCTTTTATTACCATGCCGCTGCCTACTTCAAATTCCAGTGGTTCACGTCCTTCGCTGCTATCGAAAGTTGTTCCATCTGTAAGACGACCGTGGTAATGAACCTTCACTGTATCGCCGCTTTTCACTGTTTGCATAATTTTTTTTTAAATTGATTATTACAACTATCATCTCTCTTCCAATCACATCGCTGCAAAACACTTCAGCGGTTGAAGTACAAATGAACGAAATAAATAAAATAAAGATGATTTATTGCCCGAAAATAAGGCAATGTTTCACATTTTCCCATAAAAAATTTTATGCTGCAGCCCCTGCAGATCGAGCCTGTTTTTTGTGTACTAATTTCCTCAAAAATCAACGCCGGACAGTTTAATTTGCTTCCGCTGCTGATCACTTATTTTTACACCATGGACGATATCAAAAAAGCTGCGCCCCATCCGATAAAAAATCTTGTCTTTATGGGCACTCCCGAATTTGCCGTGGCCTCTTTGGATGCTCTGGTGCAGGCAGGTTTTAACATTGCCGCTGTTATTACAGCACCCGATAAACCCGCAGGCCGTGGAATGAAACTGACTGAAAGCGCAGTTAAAAAATATGCCGTCGAAAAAGAGCTGCCGGTATTACAACCCGAAAAATTAAAGAACCCACAGTTTATAGAACAATTGCAGGCATTGCATGCAGACATACAGGTGGTGGTAGCTTTCAGGATGTTGCCTGAAATGGTTTGGAATATGCCGCCCATGGGAACAATTAATTTACATGGTTCTCTATTGCCGCAGTACCGTGGCGCCGCACCCATTAACTGGGCGGTCATCAATGGCGAAAAAGAAACGGGGGTGACTACTTTTAAATTGCAACACGAAATAGATACCGGCAATATTCTATTGCAGAAAAGTTTTTCTATTGGCGAAGACGAAAACGCGGGGCAGGTGCACGATCATATGAAGGAAATTGGTGCGGCCCTGCTGGTAAAAACAATACAGGGGCTGGAAAATGGCACACTGCAGGAAAAGCCACAGGATGCCATTATTGACAACCCGCTTAAACACGCGCCAAAAATTTTTACGGACACCTGTAAAATTGACTGGAATAAACCGGCAGCAGAAATCTACAACCTGGTACGCGGGCTCTCGCCATTTCCGGCAGCATTTACATTTTTAAAAGATAAGATGCTGAAAATATATTCCTGCAAAAAAGAAATGACCAACCCAACCGTTGATCCGGGCGAATTACAAACTGATAATAAAACATGGCTTAAGTTTGCCGCGCAAAACGGTTATATACAGGTAACAGAAATACAGCTGGAAGGTAAAAAGAAAATGATGATAGATGAATTCCTGCGCGGATACCGGTTTTAACCGGCCGCAGATGCACACATTAACATCTTATAAAAAAATTTGCCGCAGATTCGCAGATTAACACCATAGTAGAATAAAATGCCGCAGATGCGCAGATTAACATCATAAAAAAATTTGCCGCAGATTCGCAGATTAACACCATAGAAGAATAAAATGCCGCAGATGCGCAGATTAACATCATAAAAAAAATTGCCGCAGATTCGCAGATTAACACCATAGAAGAATAAAATGCAGCAGATGTGCAGATTAACATCATAAAAAAAATTGCCGCAGATTCGCAGATTAACACCATAGTAGAATAAAATGCAGCAGATGTGCAGATTGTCCTTCGCCATTCAACATTCAAAATTGTTCCATCCATCAATACCTTAATTCCACGCTGAACTTTATGCCCGTAGCATCCAGCTCAGCTGCACCAGCGTCGCTTATCCTTGCTATCAGGCCCAGGCTTTCTTTCATTTCTGGGAGGTTGCCCAATACCTTCGCAAAGATGGCCCTGCCGGAAACAGGGTTATTTACTTTTATAATGGTGCCTACCGGAACATTATTGACCAGTGCATAAAATTTTCCATCGCTCCAGCCACTGGTGCTTTTAAAAATGCCCGCATTACCGCTTACTGACTTACCACCCTCTTCATACTGGCCTTTAAAATAACTTCCTTTTGCCTGTCCCATCGTATTGCTTACTGTTACAACGGGGGTGTTGACAACCGGTTTAGTTTCTGTTTTACTGGCATTGTTTTTTACCAATGCCGGATCTGCATTGTCTGTAACAGGAGGCGTTGCCAAAGGCTTTTTCTCTTCTGTAACCACCGGTTTTTTTTCTGCCGGTGTATTTACTGCCACAGGATTGGTATGTGCAATATGGGTATCGGCTTGTGTGGCCAGTGCAGACTGTCCTGTCTTTACTTTCAGGTAACCTATGACCAGGTTCAGTCCTGCCTTTGCCTGGTCTTTATTGATATTGTTCCATTTTTCCAGGTTTTCAATAGGCACCTTGTTGTAGTTAACACTTACGCGGTATAACCATTCTTTATCCTGTATGGTATGGTGAATGGGCACAAAGACCTCATCACCGGCTTTACTACCATCTTGAGAAAAATTTTCAGCGGTTAATGGCACTTTCAGGGTTTGGCCAATAGACAGGGCTTTGTCAAGGTTCAGCGAATTATAGGGAGCGAGTTGTTTTGGACTCACATTATAAATACGACCGATGCTATACCAGTTCTCTTTGGCCTGCACGGTATGCACCAGGTACAAATGAGGTGATACACCCTGTACCTGCAAATCATTGCCCTGTGCAAACCCCCACTGAACCATCAGCACGCAGGCAAAAAAAAGTAGCCATTTATTCTTCATGATATTGTTTTAGGTTTCTGCATTGCAAATATGAAAATTTTTTGACCAAATTTGGTAAAATTAAAGCCAAAATAGCCCAATACATTTCTTTAAAACGAATTAAACAGCTATTTATACATTATTTTACCCGGCTTGTTTTATTATGCGCCATTCTTTCGGATAATAGTTATTAAACCGGTTCGGCAACAATTTTATCCACCCCAACGGGTATCCTTCGTAACTCACCAGCGCCCACCCTTTTTGTGCAACACTAATTTTCATATCTTCTTTGCGGAGATATTGAATGGCTTCCTGCCGGTTCAATGCAATCTCCGGAATGTTTTTATTAATCAGAGTGCTCAATGCCAGCTGGTGATCAGGAATAAAATCATTACCTGCCAGTTTACCCGTTGCTATGCCCGCTTTTTTTATATACAGCGCCGACTGCAGTATGGGTATTTCTTTTTCAAGAACAGCAGGCAATGCAATAATATCTTCCTGCTGTTTAAACAGAATAAGATCTTTTTCCAGGTTTAACCATGTCATTACCAGACCTGTTGCTGTCTTTCCCGGTTTATCAAGAGCCCGCCTGCCCGCTTTTGGATACATAAATTCGCCGCCATTTTTCTTTTGAAGGACAGAAATGAAAAAACCTTCGCCTTTTAATTTATCAGGATAAAAACGATAACCATATGCCTGGTTTGCCGAACGTGTTTCAATAATATGCCAGTCGCCGGGCAAATGCAATGGCATGCTTTCCGCTTGCAATGCAGTCATCGCCCAATCTGCTATGGCCTCATCTTCTGCAGCTGAATAGGAACAGGTTGAATAAATAAGTATGCCATTTTGTTTCAGGGCAGGCCATACATCCGCTATGATCCTTTGCTGGCGCTGGCTGCAAAGTGCTACATTGTTTTCGCTCCATTCATTGATGGCGTCCGCATCACGCCGGAACAAACCGCTGCCACTGCAGGGTGCATCAACAACAATTACATCGAAATAATTTTCAAGCCTTGCAAAGTGTGAAGGATCGTTATTGGTGATCACGGTATTGGCGGCGCCCCATTTAATGATATTTTCTTCGAGCACTGACGCGCGCGATTTAATCACTTCATTGCATACCAGTAAACTGTCTTTGTGTATCAATGATTGAAGCAGGGTTGATTTGCCGCCGGGTGCCGCACATAGATCCAGTATTCGCAAGGGCCGGCTTACATCGGTTGTTTGCAGCAGTGCCTGTTCCAGGAACATGCTGGACGCTTCCTGTACATAATATACACCTGCATGAAACAACGGATCGAAAGTAAATGATGGCCGCGATGAAAGATAATAACCCTGCGAAGACCACGGAACGCGGGTTGTGACAGGCAGGTGGCTGATGGCCGGAGGCAGGTGACCGGTGGCATGGTTAAGCAATGATGGGTTATCTCTCACTTTTTCGCCCCTGTTTGCAGTGCCGTCTTTCTGTGGATTCAACCGAACAGAAGTCACCTGGTCACCGCTTTCATGAACAGCTATAAAAGCTTTTTCATCAAAACCGCTGACATGCTGCAATGACTGTATCAACGCTGCTGGTAGTTTCAATTATTTTTTTTGTAAAGATAACCCGCCAGGTGTTCTTTATTTCGGCAATAGTTAACGGGGCCGGGAGGCGTTAAAAACGGATTACAAAATGCTGCTTCACTTTAAATCCTGGGTCAAAAAAAACCAGTCCAAGGAAAAACAAATCAATGGTCAGCATGCAGTTCGGATGCTCCTTAATGGTTTCCCAGGCTTCTTCCATTTCGCGGCTCCAGTGGATATCGTCAAAGATCAATATTCCGGGCCGGTTTATTTTTTGCAGCAATGCCTCGAAATATTGGAGCGTGGGTTGCTTGCGATGATTGCCATCTATAAAGGCCAGGTCAACACCATTGTGTTCTGACAAAACCACCGGCAGTGTGTCATTAAAATTGCCCACTGATACTGCAGCATTGTTTATTTCCAGTAAAGAAAAATTTTCCTCCGCCAGTCTGGCAATGGCGGGTGCCCCTTCGCAGGTGATTAGCCGCGCTGCAGGGTTGCCCATCGCCAGGTATGCTGCCGACAGACCCAGTGAGGTACCCAATTCAATTATGGTAGCAGGTTTGTAATAATCAGCAATGCGGAATAATAGCTGGCCCAGTTTTTTTGATTTGGCCGCATTTTTTGCGATGGTAGACACCGTTTTTTGTTTTTTATTTCCGGCAGTGGAACCCGCGCCAAAATCTTTTATTTCAATCAGGCGGTTATCTTGCAGTAAATGATGGCGGCGTTCTTCAATTTTATCATACGCATGAAAAAATCTTTTATCATTCAGCACATGGGTGATAAAATTAAATACAAAAGGTGAATGAATACCATGTCCCTTACCATTGGAGGCCGTTATATAATAGCGGATAAATTTGGCAGCAAGACGAGATGAGGAATACAAGGGAGAGTTAAGAGTTAAGAATTATGAATTATGAGTTGATAGTTATGAGTTATGAGTTGGGTACCTTTCATCGCGTACAATATGGAAAACTGCTTCAATCCGCGCAGTTGCTTTCACCCGGCTAAGCGGTCTGGCCTGCGGTGCCGACCGCATCGCCGCATTATCACATTCATCCCATTTATCACATTTATCTTATTTAATCATCACCATCATAAAAATCTGTGTTCTATCAGACCGGCAAACGTATTTCCACAATAGCACATTCATCACATTTGTCTTCATAGGTCAGACGGGGACGTCAGACCGGTGCTCCGGGAATTTTATCATATTTAATCATCACCATCATAAAAATCTGTGTTCTATCAGACCGGCAAACGCATTTCCACATTCATCACAATTCCATATTCTTCTTGCGCTCCCAAACCTGGAAACTATATGCATACTGGTGTTTTTCATCGGGGGCAAAATCGATATTGGAAAACAGTTTCCATTCTTTTTCGCTGAATGCCGGAAAAAACGCATCTCCGTCAACCTTGGTATGTACCCGTGTAAGTACTATCTTATCGGCCTGGGGCAGCACCTCGGCATATACTTTTCCGCCTCCCACAATAAAAACTTCTTTAGCATCAGTCGTTCCGGCCAGTTGTATGGCTTCCTGCAGGTTGCCGGCTGTTTTTATTGGGCCGATTGGTTGCAGTGATTCGGGATGACTAGTAATAACAATATTAAACCGGCCGTTCAGCGGTTTGTTTTCTAGTGACTCAAATGTTTTTCTGCCCATAATGACAGGCATACCCCAGGTAGTATTTTTAAAAAACCGGGTATCATTGGGAAGATTCCACACCAGTTTATTCTTCAGGCCGATAACGTTGTTTTCTGATGCCGCTGCTACCAGTGTTATTGTCATAAGAGTAAATGAATAATGAACAAAATACCAACTGCCTTTTTTACGAAACGCAACCTACACTGCTACGGGTGCTTTTATTGCAGGGTGATGCTGGTAATTCTCCAGGGTAAAATCTGTAAATTCAAAGCCAAAAATATCCTGTACCGCCGGGTTTAATTTCATTTCAGGCAATGGGTAGGGCGTTCTGCTCAGTTGTAATTGCACCTGCTCCAGGTGGTTATTGTAAATATGTACATCTCCAAAACTATGTATGAATTCTCCCGGCTGCAGATTGCATACCTGTGCTATCATCAGTGTAAGCAATGCATAAGATGCAATATTGAATGGCACACCGAGGAAAACATCGGCGCTGCGCTGGTATAACTGGCAACTTAATTTTCCGTTGGCAACGTAAAACTGAAACATGGTGTGACAGGGCATCAATGCCATATCCTGCAATTCCGCCACATTCCATGCACTGATAATCATCCGGCGGCTGTCGGGCTTATTTTTTATCTGGTTGATTACATCCTTTACCTGGTCGAATGTCTGGCCGTTGGCACCCTGCCAGCTGCGCCATTGTTTGCCATAAACCGGACCAAGATCACCATTTTCATTGGCCCATTCATCCCAAATCTTTACTCCGTGTTCTTTTAAATAAGCAATATTGGTATCGCCTTTTAAAAACCACAACAATTCATAGATAATGCTTTTCAGGTGAAGCTTCTTGGTGGTTACTAACGGAAAGCCTTTGCTCAAATCAAAGCGCATCTGGTAGCCAAAACAACTGGTAGTTCCGGTACCAGTGCGGTCTGTTTTTGAGACCCCGTTATCTAAAATATGCTTGAGTAAATCCAGGTATTGCTGCATAGGCTGCAAGATACCATGGAATTTGGAATTTGCCTGTAGTGTGGGGAAACTGTGGATTGGTAAAATTCCCGTGCATTTGTAGCAATTTTTCTACAACACAATGATTCTTAACAGCTGTTCATGTACTATCAGGAATTGTTGCTGTATCGCCATTGCATTTGCAAGCATTTCACATATGATGCAGATGCCAGCTGGCAAATAGCTTCCGGTAATAATGAACGGCATGTTGTTCTTTATTCAAACATGATAAGTTGTAAAACCGGAAAGCCTGTTGTTTATGTGCCGCAAACCCCGCATTCTTTTAACGGAGACCTTATTGCAGGCGTACGCATTTCTGTGCGCAAATACCTGGCCTTGCCACGTAAAAATATCCGGCATTGGTTTTGATAATCCAACAACTGCAGCTTACCAAATAATTTCTTGTCAATATCCATGTAGAAATGAACTGTACGGGGTAATTGAACAGAAGCGTCTGTTACGCTATTAGAAATGTATTGATCAAAAAATTAAAAACTACAAAAGAAAATTATTATGAAAAAGAACATTGTGTTCATTCTGCTACTGGCAGGTACTGCCAGTTTCGCGCAACATTATGAACTGGGTGCAAAAGCCGGTGCTAATTTCAGCAATTTTACAGGTGCCAGTAACGAGGCAGATCTGAAAGCCAAAACAATGGTAGGTTTTCATGTGGGTGGTTTTGTAAGCCTTTTCGTGGGAAACAATTTTGCTATTCAGCCAGAAGTTTTATTGTCTACCCAGGGCGCTAAAATAGAAGATGGTTCAGAAAAACGCGATCTTACTTTAACCTATATCAATGTACCGGTAATGCTTAAGTTCCGTTCTGCCGGAGGTTTTTATGTAGAAGCCGGTCCGCAGATTGGTTTTAAAATTCACGAAAAAAAATACGGCAGCAGTGAAGACTTTGCAAAAAGCACCGATTTTTCCATTGCAGGCGGTTTAGGTTATCACAGTCCTATTGGCCTTGGTATCGGTGCAAGGTATACGGCAGGCATATCAAAACTGGGAGATTTTGATATTTCTGATCCCAATAACCCGGACTGGAAAAATGGAGTTATCCAGGTAAGCTTATTTTATACGCTTTTCAACAACCATCGAAAATAATTCAACGGCAGGATACAACAACTCTATATACATCCATAACAAAGGGATCTGTTCATTACAGATCCCTTGTTTTTATGAGCAACTATTGTCAGTTACATTTTTCTCCGCTGCATTTCTTTTTTTATCAATCCCAGTTCCCTCCCGGTTTGCCCGCTTACCGAACTGTTTTCCTGTGCCCTGCGCATGAGATATGGTATTACATCTTTAATGGGACCGAAGGGAAGGTATTTACTCACTTTACAACCGGCGGCTGCCAGGTTAAACGTAATATTATCGCTCATTCCGTATAACTGGCTGAAATGAACGTGCGGGTGATACAGCGGCAATCCTTTCTGCTGCAGCAATTGCGTAGTATATAAATTGCTGTTCTCATTGTGAGTAGCTACTATAAATGCAATTCGTTCAATATGCTGCACGCAAAATGCTAAAGCGGTGTTATAATCATTGTCTGTAGCATCTTTACTATCCTGGATGGGCGATGCATAATTCATTTCTACCGCCCTCCTGCGTTCTTTTTCCATATAGGCACCCCTCACCAGTTTGGCACCCAGTATAAAATTTTTTGTTTCCGCCGCTTCATGCGAGTCTTTCAGGAAACGAAGACGGTCGTGGCGATACAGCTGAATGGTATTATAGACCACGGCTGTTACGGTATTGAATTGAACCATCATTAAAATGGTCAGCACATCAACGGGGTCCTGTATCCAGGTCTCTTCTGCATCCACCAGTACGCCCACTTTTTTTTCGGCGGCCGTTTTACAGATGCGTTTCATTCTTTCATGTACCCGTTGCCATTCTTTTTCTTCTTCTGCGGTCAGTGTCTCCAGGGCTTTTACATAGCGCTTCATGAGACTGCCTGCATTTTCTTCCACGCTTTTATCGAGCTTTTCCAGCAAGCCAAACCGCGCAATGCCTGTTACCTTGATACTCATAAAAGGAATATTCGGCTGCGTAGCGGCATATTCAATTACACGTATGAATTCATCGCAGGCATGGTTGAGACCTTCTTCGCCATAATCGCCGCCTTCCACTCCATAATCCAGTATTACATCTACACCATACCTGCCCAGTACCCTGGCTACTTTACTGGTTTCTTCGAGCGACTCGCCACCTACGAATTGCTTAAAAATGGTATTGCGGATAATCCCTTTCACGGGCAGGCCCACCCTGATAAACCATGGAGTAATGCTGGTTCCTATTTTAACCAGGCTTTCATATCCCATACTTGAAAAAAGAAAACGTGCTTTTTTTAAATCCCTGTCAGTTTTATATGCAAAAGCCTTTTCTGTATCGTCAAAAGAAATTACCGGAACAGTATTCATAAAAGTAACGATAGTAAGCGCCAAAATTAAAGTAAAGCGCCCAATTGTACGGCGATTTATTTGATTTGCACTGTTGCTGCTTACGTTATTGAAACAACGCTTTTCCGGGCTTTTTTCCGTTGGCATAACGGCATCCCGTTATTATAACAGCATCCTCTTTTGAATACCCTGCGTACAGGAAAGTACAAACTCACCAGGATATAATATCTTCGGGTTTATAATGGAAAGAATGACGATTACCCGCACCGAAATTTACAAATTCAGTATACCCATGCACCCGTTTACCATAGCAACGGGCACGATGCATTATGCACAGAATATCTTTATACGCATATATACCGGCGGCGGATTATATGGCGTGGGCGAATGCTCGGCCTTTCCAATGATTGTGGGTGAAACACAGGCTACCTGTTATGAAATGGCAAAAGATTTTGCTGCCGCCTGGAAAGGAAAAGATGCATCGCAGATAGAAGCCCGCATGAATGAGCTGCATGCCGCTACTGCCTTCAACAGCACCATCAAAAGTGCATTTGACATGGCATTGTACGACCTGGCGGCAAAAGCATCCCACCAGCCACTCTATCAACTGCTGGGTGGCACTAATACAAAAAAACTGGAGACGGATATTACCGTGGGCATTGGCACTCCGGAAGCAATGGCAGCACAGGCCGCAGCATTTCAACAACAGGGTTTCCGCATCATCAAAGTAAAACTGGGTAAAGAACCGGTGGAAGATGTGGAAAGAATCAAACAAATACGTACAGCAACAGGCTATGATTTGCAATTGCGCGTTGATGCCAACCAGGGTTGGAATTTCGACGGGGCGGTTTATGCTTTGCAACAACTGGCGCCTTACCAAATCCAGTTTTGCGAACAGCCCATGCGCTACTGGAACGATCACGCCTTGCCGGCCTTGAGAAAATTATCACCTGTAAAAATTATGGCCGATGAAAGTGTGTTTGATCACCACGATGCAGAAAGGCTGATAGCGGCCGGCGCCTGTGATTATGTAAACATCAAATTTTCAAAAAGCGGGGGTATCCTGGAAGCAATAAAGATTGATGCCGTCTGCAAAAAAAATAATATCCCCTGTATGATGGGTGGCATGCTGGAAAGCAGGGTGGCGCTGTCCGCCTTTGCGCATTTTGCACTGGCGCACGATAATATTATTTTCAACGATATGGACACCTGTATGCTGGGCCACCAGCTGGATCCTGTAACCGGCGGGGTGCAATACAATGGTTACTATGTTGAAGTACCCGGTACGCCAGGTATCGGTGCAGACGTAGACGAAAAGTTCCTGTCAACTTTAGAGAAGACCGTTGTCTGACATTGTGTAAGTCAGTCACGATTGGACTAACAAACCCCTGTTTTTTAACTGCTCCGTTATAAAATCAGCCCTTCAAAATGTAGCGGTTCCTGCTGCGCAGCAACTATCTTTGCGCAAATTCATTTTCTGTATGACTGTTACAAAAACGCCGAATGATTCGCTGGTGATAATGACGGAACTGGTGCTGCCGAACGATACCAATACATTTGGTAATCTTATGGGCGGCCGCCTGATGTACTGGATGGACATTGCTTCTGCACTGGCCGCCATGAAACATTGCGGTACTCCGGTGGTAACTGCCTCGGTAGATAATATTTCTTTTGAAAACCCCATCAAACTGGGCAATGTTGTGCATATAGAGGCCATGGTAACGAGGGCATTCAATACTTCCATGGAAGTGCACATGAAGGTTTGGGGAGAAGACCTGATACAACAGAACAAATACAAAAGCAATGAAGCCTATTACACTTTTGTAGCGCTTGATGCTACCCGTAAGCCCATGGCCATACCGCAACTGATTGCCGGAACAGACGAAGAAAAAAAATTATTCGATGGCGCTCTGCGGAGAAGGCAACTGCGGCTGATACTGGGTGGTAAGATGAAACCTGATGATGCCATTGAATTAAAAGCCCTGTTTAGCCCCAACGCCTAAAGCAGCTGGATTTACACCGGGTAAAGGGCGATCATTACATTACATCCACTATAAACTCTTTACTTTTTCTTTTGGCCAGTGGTGGGCCCCCTTCATCATGTATTCCTTGCTTTGTTCTATGGCGTCCATCAGCTGGGCCAGTATGATTTCTGTAGAAGCATCGTAGTCGATGTTTAACGGCTCTTTAAATGTAACGGACAACAAGGTGCCTTTCTTTTTTAGCCGCAACCCTTTTTTATCGAATGCGCGCCAGAAACCGCTGATAACAACCGGTATTACCGTTGGTTTTGTTTGTTTGATGATCAGTGCAGTGCCTTTGCGGCCGGGTGCAAACGGTTTGGTAGTGCCCTGCGGAAACGTAATCACCCAGTTATTCTCCAGTGCCCGTGCTATCTGGCGCGTATCGCCAGGGTTCAGGCCTTTGCGTTTTTCAGATTCGCTTTTTGCAAGCCATGCCCTTTTTACAGTAAGGGCGCCGGCCAGTGCAAACAATTTTGTAAGGAGGCTTTTTTTCATGGTCTCTTCGGCACTTACGAAATATACCCTGGTAAACGGATTCAATAAATAATAAGGAATACCCAGCCGGTTTTTTTTACCCCATTTTACCGCACAGAAAATATGCAGAAAGGTGATCACATCGGCAAAATAGGTCTGGTGATTGCTGACAAACAATACATTTTTATTGGGAAGGTTACTGAAATTTTCAGTGCCTTTTATTTTCAGCCGGTTAATAATTGCAAGGGCCGGGTAAGAAAAAGAACCTACCAGCACGTATACCAGTTTACGGATGATCTTGATATTTTTTAGCCTGTCTGAAAATGAGCCCATATTATACAAATTTGGCAATACAACCCTCTACGAATGTAAAACATTTGAACCATAGTTATCCAAAATGTGGAGGAACCGGCGCTTTTGCAGTACCAACTGTTCGGGCACTTTTTTTATCTTCTTTGGAAAAAACCAGCAGTTAAAACCCGGCGCTGTATGACGGTATATTTTTGTCGTGTATTTTTATGAAATGTTGAATATTTTTGACACCTTTCAATACCTTAAACCAACGCCGCCTTATGCTTAACACTGTAATTTTTGATATGGATGGATTGCTGATTGATTCCGAACCGCTTTGGGAAGCAGCAGGCAAAGAGACGCTGGGCAAGTTTAATATCAACCTGAGCCCCCAGCAGTACCATAGCAGCACCGGCCTGCGCAGCAGCGAATGGATTGAGCACTGGTTTGGTCATTACAGCGTCAGTATGGATCATGCAGCTGAAGCGGAGAAAAGCATTGTACGGACCGCCATAGAAAAGATCGTATTGCTGGCGCCTGCGCTACCCGGCGTGCAGTATATCTTCAATTTTTTCAAACAAAGGAATTTTAAGATTGGAGTAGCTTCTTCTTCGCCTTTGGAGCTGATTGACCTGGTGACAAAAAAGCTGGAAATCGATCACCTGGTTTCTGCCAAAGCTTCGGCCGAATTTTTATCGAACGGTAAACCGCATCCACAAGTTTTTTTGAATTGTGCTGAACTGCTGCGTTCTTCGCCTGCCAATTGTATTTGTTTTGAGGACTCCTACAATGGCATGATTGCGGCAAAAGCTGCGCGTATGAAATGCGTGGTAGTGCCGGCCCGTAATCACCAGCAGGAAGCAAAATGGGCTGCGGCAGATTTGAAACTAACATCGTTGTTAAATTTTAATGACCTGTTGCTTGCCGCGCTGTAAAAAATTATTTTGAATGTTGAATTTTGAATTTTGAATTATCATACACAGTAAACCGCAGCATACCTATACTTTGAAATCACAAAAGTTTTCATCCTATAATCTTTCCATCCTAAAAATCATAGTCAAGACAAATAATCTGCGAATCTGCGGCATAACTATACTTTGAAATCACAAAAGTTTTCCTCTTATAATCTTTCCATCTTAAAAATCATAGTCAAGACAAATAATCTGCGAATCTGCGGCATAACTATACTTTGAAATCACAAAAGTTTTCATCCTATCATCTTCCCATCCTAAAAATCATAGTCTGGACAAATAATCTGCGCATCTGCGGCAAAATTTTTACGCGGCCATAAAAAAGCGCCCCATGTAAACGGGGCGCTTGAGTATTTCATCAGCTTATTTGCAAAAACAAGCGTGATTATTTTGCTTCGTCAGGAGCTGTTGCATCGCCGCTATCGCCACTCTCCATTTTCTTTTTCAGTTCAGCCAGAACGCCCAGGTCGCCCAAAGTTGTTTTTTCTACTTTACTCTGGATGGTCTTAACCGCTTTTTTGGTCTGATCGGCTTCTGCCCGTGCTTCTTTTCTACCTGCTTCTTTTTCTTCTGCTTTTACCTGCTCCCAGATACGGGTATGCGATAAAACGATCCTCTTTTCATTGCGGTCGAATTCAATTACCACAAACTGTGCAGTTTCGTCTGCCTGTACCTGTTTGCCATCTTCCTTGTTCAGGTGACGGTTAGGTGCAAAACCTTCCAGGCCGTAAGGCAACTGTACCAGTGCGCCCTTATCGTCTTTGCGAATAACCAGGCCTTCATGAATAGTGCCCACTGCAAAAGTATCCTGCAGTGCATTCCAGGGATCTTCTTCCAGTTGTTTATGTCCTAACTGCAGTTTACGATTTTCTTTATCGATGCCGAGGATCTTAACGTCTATACGCTCGCCAACTTTTGTATACTCGCTGGGGTGATTGAAACGTTTCAACCAGCTCAGGTCGCTGATATGAATCATACCACCAATACCGGTAGCCAGTTCAACAAATACGCCATATGGAGTAATGTTTTTTACCAGACCGCTGTGACGGCTGCCTTCGGGGAAGCTGTTTTCGATGGTGCTCCATGGGTCTTCACTCAGTTGTTTGATGGAGAGACTCATTTTGCGGGCATCTTTATCGAGCGTTACCACTTTCGCTTTGTGTATATCACCCAGTTTGAAGAACTCCTTGGCGTTTACCGGCGTGTTGGCCCATGTAATTTCGCTTACATGCACCAGACCTTCAACACCAGGTTGTATTTCAAGGAATGCGCCGTAGTCTTCAATGTTAACTACTTTACCTTCCACTACTTCGCCTTCTTTAACATTGGCAGGCAGAATATCCCACGGATGCGGGGTCAGTTGTTTCAGACCAAGGCTGATACGTTTCTTCTCATCATCAAAATCAAGTACCACCACTTTCAGTTTCTGATCGAGTTTCAGTACTTCAGTAGGATGAGATATACGACCCCAAGAAATATCGGTGATATACAGCAAACCGTCCAGGCCGCCGAGATCCATAAACGCACCGAAATCGGTGATGTTTTTGATGGTTCCTTCCAATACCTGGCCTTTTTCCAGTTTGCTCATGATCTCAGCACGCTGTGCTTCGATATCGCTTTCAATAAGTGCTTTATGAGATACAACCGCGTTCTTGATGGTCTCGTTTACTTTCACCACTTTAAACTCCATGGTTTTACCCACAAACTGGTCGTAATCGGTAACCGGTTTAACATCAATCTGTGAACCCGGAAGGAATGTTTCCATTCCAAATACATCTACTATCAAACCACCTTTGGTCTTGCTGGTAACAGTACCGGTAATTACTTCGCCGGTTTTATGTACTTCCACAATTCTTTCCCATGCACGGGTAGTGCGGGCCTGTTTGCGGCTTAAGTGCAGGTTACCTTCGCGGTCTTCTTTTTCTACCACCATTACTTCCACTTCATCGCCCACTTTCAGGTTTTGCAAATCGCGGAATTCATTCAGGGAGATCAAACCATCACTTTTAAAACCGATGTTTAAAACCACATCTGTTTTTGTAAGTCCAACTACAGAGCCTTTTATCAGGGTACCATCTGTAATCTGTATGAACGTATCGTCATACACCTTACTGTATTTTTCGTTTTCTTCTTTGCTGTAAGAAGAGACGTTGCGTTTGTCTATGCTCCAGTCGAAATCATCATGAGCAGTAACAATCGCAGGTGCAGGTGCATTTTTTGTCGCTGTAACCTCTGCAGTATCGGCCGCAGTAGATTCCTGTGCATCAGCGTTTAGTTGTTTAACAATAAAATTTTGAAACATGGTAAATTCCCGATGGTTTTAATTCGGGGCTGCAAAGATAAGTCAAAATGGGATTTTACCGATTGTTTGGCGGAGCTTTTTTTGCACTAAAAAGGCAGGAAATACAGCCACCGGGCAGATGGGGGATTCGGCTATAATATTTTAATAATCAAATAATTACAATTCAGTCCCCTGCGGCTCGTGCAATAGACACCGCCGCTATCCACCCGCTGGTCCAGGCGTGCTGAAAGTTGAAGCCGCCGGTAACGCCATCCACATCCAGTATCTCTCCGGCAAAATAAAGTCCGGGCAGTTTTTTACTCTTCATTGTATTGGCGTCTACCTGCTGCAGTGTGATGCCGCCGGCTGTAACAAATTCTTCTTTAAAAGTGGTCTTGCCTTTTACTGCGCATTCCTGTGCGCAGACTATTTTAACGAGCTTATGCTGGGCTGCTGCGGGTAAATCGGCCCAACGGGTTTCAATTTTAATGCCCGATTGCTGCAGGAAATATTCCCACAAACGCGATGGAAGTCCGAAAGGGTTTTTATTGATCATTTTCTGTGCCGCCATCTCAAAACGCAATTGATCAAATTGTGCGCGGAGCGTTTGTTCATTAAAGGCAGGTAACCAGTTTACAAGTGCGGTAAATTCATAATTGCCTGCGGCGAGTTCCCTCGCTCCCCAGGCGCTCAATTTTAAAATGGCTGGTCCGCTGAGGCCCCAGTGCGTGATCAGCATTGGGCCACCTGTTTCCAGTTTGGTACCGGCAATTTTTACCTTTACGTTTTCTACGCTAATCCCCATCAGTTGGGTGATGGGGTTTCCGGGCATATTAAATGTGAACAGGGAGGGCACGGGCGCTTCAATGGTATGGCCGGTTTGTTTCAGCCATTCAAACATGCTTTCTTTTGGGTATCCTCCGCTGGCGATGCAAACATAGTCTGCTGTAAGATGTGTGATGCCGGATGCCGGATGTCGGATGCCGGATACCTGATTTGCTGTGGATGCAATCTCCACGATAAATTTCCCCACTGGCTGACTTGCGGTTTCCTGCACCGGGCTTCCGGCTTCTGACTTCTGACTTGCCTCACGGCTCACGCTTTTCACTTCCGCATTCATCATGATGCCGACATTGTATTTATTCACTTCTTTCATGAGGCAGTCAATAATTGTCTGCGATGAATTACTGACCGGGAACATGCGCCCGTCTGGTTCTGTTTTCAACGCCACCTGTCTTTCTTTGAACCATGCAATGGTATCTGTTGTAAAAAAATGTTGAAATGATTTTTTTACAAAATGTGCACCGCGGGGATATTTTTTTATCATGTCGGGTATGCTAAAGCAGGCATGGGTAACATTGCACCTGCCACCGCCGCTGATGCGCACTTTGCTCAGCAGCTTACTGCTTTTTTCCACAATGGTTACATCCAGCATTGGGTTGAGGCGGGCAGCGTTTACTGCACAAAAAAAACCGGCAGCACCACCACCGATTACCAGTAAACGTTTTTTTTGATCACCCAAATTGTTAAGCATTAAACCCGGTGAGGTAAAAAAAGAAGATACGCCAGCGGTCATTATTACGCGAATAATAAAATTTAAAAGGCCCTTCTACCGGCACCTTTTCGCCATTTTCAAGAATGGCTGTATATTTTACCATGCCTTCGGCAAAACCCATGCCTTCATTGCCAGCTTTGCCGGTTGCATTCAAATCGAATTGCACACCGTCCATTGCATAACCGCAGTCCTCAAACGCAATATAGGCGGCAAAAACTTTTTTAAAAGAAGCAATCATTTCATCTTTAGTAAACACTTTTCCATCCGGCTGCAAAAACTGGTCGTCCATATACCATTTGGCGGCTTCGGTTTTGCGAACAAACCAGTCGGCCAAAAATTTGATGGTATAATCGCTAATCTCTGCTTCATGATCCGGATGAAATTCTTCGTAATTAAAATATTTGGTCATACCGGGAACTTCCATGTCGTCGGTCTCATGCTCAAATAATTCTTCGGTAATGAACCGGTATTTAAACCGGTCATCGCGGGGCCTTGTAAATTCTACCACGATGTTTTTTTGCGCCAGCAGTTCTTCCAAATCGTTGTATGCTTTTATAATGTTTTTATCGTTGAGTTTTGCTGCTTTCACTACTACCGGGTTGCCCAGCAGGTCCGCAATTTTTACCATTTTTATTTTGGCATAGCGGTGTTCAAAAGCCAGGATATTCTTCAGAAATTCGTTTTCCAGTTCGGGTGGCAGGTTTTCATCGCTCTCATAATCGCCCCCCAATTCTGTTTTTATTTTTATCCGTAAGATTTCATTTTCCAGGCGAAGGTTTTCCTTAGGATCATTGCTGAACTTTTCAGGATTCTCCCCAGCTTGCTGTTCGTTGTCCATAACCGGAAAAATTTACTTCTAAATGTAAAAAATAAAACCCTCTTGCGGAGGGTTTTTATAAAATTATTACGGCAATAAGCCATATTATTCGGAATATAAATTCGAATTTTCTTTTTCTGCTTTTTCAATAATGCTGTAATCAGACAAAATATCTGCTTTATTTTTCCTGATACATACATCATGTTCAAAATGGACGGAGGGTTTGTGATCAACTGTGCGAACGGTCCAACCATCATCTTCAGTAAACACTTCTCTTTTACCAAGATTTATCATGGGTTCGATGGCCAGTACCAGTCCTTCCTTCATTTTTGCACCGCTGCCGCGTTTACCATAGTTGGGTACCTGCGGTTCTTCGTGCATGCTTTTGCCCAGACCATGCCCCACCAGTTCTCTTACCACGCCATACCCGTGTTTTTTTTCGGTGTGTTCCTGGATGGCAAAGGATATATCGCCTACCCGGTTACCTTCAATTGCTTTTTCGATGCCTTTGTACAACGACTCCTTGGTTATTTTTATCAGCTTCAGCACATCTTCTCCCGGAAAACCAATGGCAAATGTGTAAGCATGATCGCCGTGGTAACCATCTTTTATAACACCGATATCGATGGAAACAATATCGCCTTCCTTTAATTCCTGCTCACTTGGAAAACCATGCACCACTACATCATTTACCGATGTGCAGGAATTATACGGGTAACCATGATAGTTTAAAAATGAAGGCACAGCCTTGTTGTCACGTATAATTTGTCCAATCATTTTGTCGATGGCCATGGTGGTAATACCCGGCTTCAGCACAGCGGCTACCTGTGCAAGCGTCTGGCTCACCAGTAAAGCGCTCTGGCGCATGAGTGCAATCTCTGCTTCGGTCTTGTAATAAATCATTGTTAGGCCTTTTCTCCTATAAAAGAAAACCCGGCAATATAATAACTGCCAGGTTTTAAATATGTTTACTTGCGGTCATCAGATAGTAGTAGACTGTAAGTTTTGTCTTCCCTGGATTCTTCCGCTTTTCATTAAACCATCGTATTGCCTCATCAGCAACTGGGTTTCTATTTGCTGCAGTGTATCAAGAATAACACCTACCATAATCAGCAGCGATGTACCACCAAAGAATGAAGCAAAGCCCTGTGTTACTTTAAACAGCTGGGCAAATCCTGGCAAAATACCCACAACGGCCAGTAAAATGGCGCCGGGCAGTGTAATACGGTCCATTACTGAACCTATATAATCTGCTGTTGGCTGACCGGGTTTTACACCGGGTATAAATCCATTATTGCGTTTTAAATCGTCGGCAATTTGTTTGGGGTTGAATATTAAAGCGGTGTACAAAAACGTAAACCCAACCACTATCACTGCATAGATAACCATATGCCATGGGTCTGTAGGGTCTGCAAATATTCTGGCGATACCGGCTTTATTTTCAAAATTGGTATATGAAATCAATGTTGGCAAAAACATGATGGCCTGGGCAAAGATGATGGGCATTACACCGGCACCGTTTACTTTAAGCGGTAAAAACTGGCGGGCTCCACCAAACTGCCTGTTGCCCACTATTTGTTTTGCATAGTTAACAGGTATCTTTCTAACACCCTGTACCAGTACTATCAGGCCCATGATGATGGCAATTAATACGGCTACTTCAATCAGGTAGATAAGTAAACCTCCGCCACCACGGTTGCTCTTTGCTGCCCATTCCTGTACCAGGTTTTGCGGCAGCCTGGCAAGGATACCTATCATGATGATGATAGAAGTACCGTTTCCAAGACCTTTATCGGTTATCTTTTCGCCCAGCCACATTACAAACAATGTTCCTGCGGTCAGTAAAATAGTGGTTGTAATAGCAAAATAACCGGTGAAGTTAGCCAGCAACGCTTCCGCATTGACTGTCTTAACATAGGTTACATATGCGCTGGCCTGAACAATGGTTACCGCAACGGTCAGATATCTTGTCCACTGGTTAATTTTTTTGCGGCCACTGTCTCCTTCTTTTTGAATTTTCTGCATCTGGGGAACAAGTATGGTCATCAGCTGCATGAAAATGGAGGCGGAGATATAAGGCATGATACCCAATGCAAAAATGGAGGCTTGTGAGAAAGCACCTCCTGCAAAAGCATCAATTAAACCCAGTGCGCCGGTTTTGGCGCTCTTTAGGTCAATTTTATTAGGATCAAGGCCTGGTAAAGCAATATGAGAACCAAAACGGTAAATTAAAAGCAACGATAGTGTTACTAAAATTTTACTTCTCAGCTCTGCGATGCTCCAGATATTTTTGAGTGTTTGTATGAGTTTCTTCACAGATGGCTAAAATTTAAAAAATGAGCCTGACAAAAAAGACGCATTTTATAGAAATGCGTCACACAAGGTACTGAAATTACTTAACAATCTCGAGGGTTGAACCGGACGCCTCGAGTGCAGCTTTTGCTTTTGCGCTGATAGCGTTTACTTTAAAGCTGAGTTTGCTTTTCAGTTCACCATTACCCAATATCTTAACGCTGTCTGTCTGGCTTATCAGGTTGTTGATGTACAGGTTTTCAAGTGAAAACTCTTTCAGTCCGTATTTTTCAACCAGCTGATCTATCTGGCCAAGGTTAAATACTTTGAATTCAATGCGGTCATTGTTTTTAAATCCGCGTTTTGGTAAACGACGCTGAATGGGCATCTGTCCGCCTTCGTGGGCAAATTTGCTGGAATAACCCGCACGGCTTTGTCCGCCTTTATTACCTTTTGTGGAAGTTCCGCCTTTACCGGATGCTTCACCACGTCCAATTCTTTTCTTTTTGTGTGTTGCGCCTTTTGCAGGTCTTAATTCGTGTAGTTTCATTGTATTAATTTTTACTTAACGGGGTTATTTCCCCTCGCGTTGATAAATGAGATGAATATGCTAATGTGACAAATGTGCTAATGGAGAGACGCAGTATTTCACATTTCCACATGAGCACATCTACATACTATGCCAGTTCTTCTACTTTTACCAGGTGGTTTACTTTACGTACCATGCCTAATATCTGAACACTGGCTTCTACTTCTTTGGTAGAATTAAGTTTTCCGAGACCCAATGCTTTCAGGGTCAGTTTCTGACGCTCAGGCCTGTCGATAGGACTTTTAACCAGCGTTATTTTAATTTTTTTCATGCTTGTAATGGTTAAAGGTTAATGGTGTAAGGTATAAGGCCTTCTACCCTATACCATACACCTTACACCCTGTATTATCCGTTAAAAACTTTCTTCAGTGATACATTTCTTGTCTTTGCGATGTTGATGGGTTCACGCAACATAGCCAGTGCTTTAAAAGTTGCCTTTACCACGTTGTGCGGATTGGCAGAACCCAAAGATTTGGCCAGTACGTCTGTTACGCCGGCGCTTTCCAGTACGGCACGCATAGAACCTCCTGCAATTACACCGGTACCATGGGCTGCTGGTCTTATCAGTACCTTTGCAGCGCCTTCTTTGGCCAGCTGGTCATGCGGAATAGTTCCTTTCATAACCGGTACTTTTATCAGGTTCTTCTTTGCGTCTTCAATACCTTTTGTGATCGCTTCCTGAACTTCCTTTGCTTTTCCCAGGCCATGACCTACCACACCAGCTCCGTTACCAACAATTACCAGGGCAGAAAAACTAAAAGCGCGACCGCCTTTTGTAGTTTTCACCACACGGTTAATGGAAACCACTTTCTCTTTCAGTTCCAGGTCACCGGCTTTAACTTTGTTTAAAATTATTTCTGACATTATTTCAAGTTAAAATTTGAATTAGAATTTAAGTCCTGCTTCCCTTGCGGCATCTGCAACTGCCTTTACGCGGCCATGATACAGGTTACCACCACGGTCAAACACTACATCATTCAAACCAAGTTCGATGGCTTTTCTTGCAATGGCTGCGCCTACCAGTTTGCTTTTTTCTGATTTTACCACTTTCTGTGCTGCAATATCCTTGTCTCTTGAAGAGGCTGCAGCAAGTGTAACACCATTGGCATCATCAATAAGCTGAACATAAATTTCAGCATTGCTTCTGAAAACAGACAAGCGGGGTTTCTGTGCGGTACCCACCACTTTCTTACGAATACCAAACCTGATTTTTTGTCTTCTTACAACTTTAGTGTCCATGATTTCTATTTTACCTCCTGATTCTGCCAGGAGCAAATTAATTTTTTATCGAACCCGGTCAAACCGGCTGTTACTAATCAACCAGTCAACTGATCAACCAATTATTATTTACCAGCTGCCTTACCTGCTTTACGACGCAACACCTCACCGGCAAATTTCACACCCTTACCCTTGTATGGTTCAGGTTTACGCAGGCTGCGTATTTTAGCGGCCACTGCTCCGATTAATTGTTTGTCTGCGCCTTCCAGTGAAATGGTTGGGTTCTGTCCTTTTTCCTGGGCTGTAGCAACTTTTATTTCTTTGGGTATTTCAAAAATGATATTGTGAGAAAAACCCAATGCCAGATCAAGTGTATTGCCCTGGTGGGCGGCTTTATAACCCACACCTACCAGTTCCAGTTGTTTCTTATATCCTTCTGTTACACCTTTCACCATATTATTAACAAGTGAACGGTATAAACCATGCAATGCCTTGTGGCGGATCTGGTCGGTTGGACGGCCAAATTCCACGTTTCCGTCTTTCACTTCTACTTTAATATCGCGGTCAACTGATTGTTTCAGTTCGCCCTTGGGGCCTTTTACTGTTACTACGTTATCAGTGCCTACAGATACGGTTACGCCACCCGGAACAGCTACTGGTTTTTTCCCTATACGACTCATAATAAATTCTATTTGAGAATGATTTAAATTAAATGCCTGTTGCAGTGTTCAGCCCTGTATAGAAAGAGCTTAATTATCACACAACACGTGTATTGTTTAATAAATGTGGCAAAGCACTTCGCCGCCAACATTTTGCAATTTTGCTTCTTTGTCTGTCATAACACCTTTAGAAGTAGACAGTATGGCTACGCCCAATCCGTTTTTTACACGTGTAAAATCTGCTGGTTTTGCGTAGGTACGCAAACCCGGACGGCTGATTCTTTCCAGTGTTTTTATTGCGGGTTCTTTGGTAGTAGGGTCATACTTCAGTGCTATCTTAATCACACCCTGCTTGTTGTCGTCTTCAAATTTGTATTTAAGGATATAGCCTTTTTCATACAAAATTTCTGTCATGCGCTTTTTAAGATTAGAAGCCGGAATTTCCACGATTCGGTGGTTAGCCATCTGTGCGTTACGGATTCTTGTCAAAAAGTCTGCAATAGGATCAGTTACCATTGTTTATCTGAAATTGATAGTTTAAAAAATTATTTACAATGCGATATCCTTGTCTGAGTACTAAGTACTTAGTACTGAGTACTTAGATTACCAGCTTGCTTTTCTCACGCCTGGTATTTTACCGTTTAATGCCATATCCCTGAAAGATACACGGCTAAGGCCGAAGTAACGGATATACCCTCTTGGGCGACCGGTTAACTGGCAACGGTTTTTCAAACGTACAGGCGAGGCATTCTTTGGCAAAGCGTCCAGTGCTTTATAATCACCGGCAGCTTTCAAAGCCGCTCTTTTTTCAGCAAACTGTGCAACCAGTACTTCCCTTTTTTTCTGCCTGGCTATGACTGATGTTTTTGCCATTATATAGTATTTAGTATTTAGTATTTAGTATCTAGACTTCAGCGTTATTGTTTGCCGCCTTGTCTTAATACTCTATTCTGTAATCTTTTTCTCTCTCTTAATGCCGCCGCGTCTCAGTACTCTATACTATTATCTTCTTCTCTCTCTTAATGCCGCCGCGTCTCAGTACTCTATACTATTATCTTCTTCTCTCTTACTACCGCTCCGTCTTAATACTCTATTCTGTAATCTTTTTCTCTCTCTTAATGCCGCCGCGTCTTAGTACTCTATACTATTATCTTCTTCTCTCTTACTACCGCCCCGTCTTAGTACTCTGTACTATTATCTTCTTCTCTCTTACTACCGCCGCGTCTCAGTACTCTATACTATTATCTTTTTCTCTCTCTTACTACCGCCCCGTCTTAGTACTCTGTACTATTATCTTCTTCTCTCTCTTACTACCGCCGCGTCTTTGTACTCTGTACTATTATCTTCTTCTCTCTCTTATTCTGCTTCTTTCTTTGCATTCCTGAAAGGCATACCCAGCTCTTTCAGCAATTCATATGCTTCTTCATTGGTACCAGCAGTGGTTACAAATGTGATATCCATACCGGTAATCTTGTTCACCTTGTCTATATCAATCTCCGGGAAGATGATCTGCTCGGTAATACCCAGTGTATAATTACCACGACCGTCAAAAGATTTCTCGTTAACACCTTTGAAATCACGTACACGGGGCAATGCAGTTGAAATAAACCTGTCCAGGAACTCATACATCTTTCCACCACGCAGGGTAACCCTTGTGCCGATGGGCATGTTCTTGCGCAGTTTAAAGTTGGAGATATCTTTTTTACTCATGGTGGCCACGGCTTTCTGACCAGTAATCTGCGTCATCTCATCCAGCGCAATATCTATCAGCTTCTTGTCATTCACAGCACCGTTTACACCACGGTTCAGGCAGATTTTTTCCAGTCGCGGAACCTGCATTACACTTTTATAACTAAAGCGTTTTTGCAGAGCGGGTACAACGTCTTTCTTGTACTTGTCTGCCAGTCTGGGGGAATATTTTGTAGTACTCATTTTTTTTAGCTTTTAGCTATTAGCTGTTAGCTGCTAGCTTGTTATACTTTATGTTATCGTTCCGCTAATAGCTAATCGCTAATAGCTAACGGCTTTCTTACTTAATTACCTCTCCGGATTTCTTGGAAATACGAACCAGTTTACCGGTCTCCCTGCTGCGTTTTACTTTGGTGGCAACACCTTTTTTTGCATCCCACAGCATTACGTTGCTGATATGGATCTTTGCCTCTTTTTTCACGATACCGCCTTTCGTATTCTGTGCAGAAGGCTTGGTATGTTTGGTGATGATATTTGCACCTTCTACCAGCAATTTGCTTTCTTCGGGATACAATTCCAGCACCTTACGGGGTTTTGTTACATCTTTATCGTCTCCGGTAATGATTACTACCGAATCCCCTTTCTTAATGCTGAATTTTGCTTTAAATCTGTTACTCATTGTATTTAGCTTTTAGCTGCTAGCTGTTAGCTATTAGCTTGTTAACTCTAATTTATGGTGCACAACTAATAGCTAATAGCTAATAGCTGACTGCTTTCTTATAATACTTCAGGCGCAAGTGAAATAATCTTCATATATCCTTTATCACGCAATTCCCTTGCTACTGGTCCAAAAATACGAGTGCCGCGCGGCTCATCGGCCGGGTTCAGCAACACTACTGCGTTGTCGTCGAAACGGATATATGAACCGTCTTTACGACGCAATTTCTTTTTGGTACGAACGATAACCGCTTTTGTAACGGTACCTTTTTTTATACCGCCTGCAGGCAATGCATCTTTTACAGATACTACAATCTTATCCCCGATGCCGGCATAGTCCTGTCCGCTGTTACCGAGAACGCGTATACATAGTACTTCTTTAGCACCACTGTTATCAGCCACGTTCAATCTGCTTTCCTGCTGAATCATTTTGTTTAGCTTTTAGCTTTTAGCTGTTAGCTGTTAGCCAGCTTCCAGAAAAAAATTATCTGATATTGTTGTATACTATTTCCATTGCCAACGCTAACAGCTTATGGCTAATGGCTAATAGCTTATTTCACTTTCTCTACCACTTCTACCAGTCTCCAGCGTTTTGTTTTGCTGAGGGGACGGGTCTCCATTATTTTCACAGTATCGCCGATACTGCATTCATCTTTTTCATCGTGCGCATGAAACTTGGTAGTCTTTTTAACGAACTTACCGTAAATAGGGTGTTTTACTTTTCTTTCCACGGCAACAGTGACTGTCTTAGCCATCTTATTACTGGTTACAACACCTATTCTTGTTTTGCGCAAATTTCTTTCTTCCATGATAATCCCTGGTTATATAGTTATTAAAAACCGAGTTGTTTTTTCTTTAATGCGGTTTGCAGACGGGCAAGGTCTTTTCTGAGATCGCGGATACTCATTGGGTTCTCCAGTGGAGAAATGGTATGCGCAAATTCAAGTTTTTTCAACCGCAGCTGATCTTCTTTTATGCGGGCGTTGATTTCAACGTCGCTTAAAGCAGCAATACTTTTTACAAATTCAATTCTCTTGGACATTTTTACTATTTTTAAGACACTAATTATCGCTAATAATCCACGAATGATTGCCAATCAACCGCAATCCCATCTAATTCTTACTCATCCACATCGCGGCGCGTTACAAACCTGGTCTTGATGGGTAATTTCTGTGCTGCCAGCAACATGGCTTCTTTGGCGGTAGCCGCTGAAACACCATCTGCTTCGAAAAGGATACGGCCTGGTTTTACCACGGCAGCCCATCCTTCCGGGTTACCTTTACCTTTACCCATACGTACTTCGGCAGGTTTTGCAGTTACGGGCTTATCGGGAAATATCCTGATCCAAACACTTCCTTCACGTTTCATGGCACGGGTCATTGCCTGGCGGGCTGCCTCAATCTGGCGCTCCGTCATGTGTACGGTATCCAGTGCTTTCAGTCCAAATGAGCCAAATGCCAGCGTAGTTCCTCTCTTCGCATTTCCTTTTACCGGCATTTTTTGCGACTTCCTGTGCTTTGTTCTTTTCGGTTGTAACATTTTATAAAGCTTTTAGCTTTTAGCTTCGAGCTATTAGCTCTTGCCTGAATTTTATTACTTTGAATATGCTAGTTATCTTCTGCCACCGCCACCAGAGGGTCCACCGGGACCTCTTCCGCCACCAGCCGGTCTTCTGTCTCCACCACCCCTTCTATCGTCTCTCCTGTCCGGGCGATCATCTCTCCTGTCTGGTCTTCTGTCTCCGCCTGCACCGCCTGGTCCTTCATTCTTACCACTTACAAAATTGGGGTTCAAATCGCGTTTGGTCAGAATCTCACCTTTACAAATCCATACTTTGATACCGATCTTACCGTAAACAGTAAGCGCAAATACGTTTGCATAATCAATATCCATACGCAGGGTATGCAAAGGAGTACGGCCTTGTTTGATTTCTTCAGAACGCGCAATTTCAGCACCACCCAAACGACCGCTTGCTTTTACCTTGATACCTTCTGCACCCATGCGCAGGGCAGAGGCAATGGCCATCTTGATAGCTCTTTTGAAATTGATACGGTTTTCAATCTGCTTGGCAATGGTATCAGCAACAATCATTGCATCCAGTTCGGGACGGCGTATTTCAAGAATGTTGATCTGCACATCATCTTTGCCGGTCAGTTTCTTCAACTCTTCCTTTATACGGTCTACTTCGCCACCGCCTTTACCAATAATGATACCTGGCTTGGAAGTATGGATGGTTATGATAAGCTTACCCAGCGTACGCTCGATAACAATTTTGGAGATACCTCCTTTATTGATACGTGCAGTCAGGTAAGTACGGATCTTTGTGTCCTCAATCAGCCTGGAAGAAAAGTCTTTTCTGCTTGCGTACCAGTTGCTTTCCCATCCGCGGATGATGCCTAACCTGTTACCAATAGGATTTGTTTTTTGACCCATATCCGTTTTATTAGTTGATTAGTTATTTTGTTTTTGTTTCTTCAATTACTTTGGTATCTACAATTACCGTTACATGGTTGCTGCGTTTGCGAACACGGTAACCACGGCCCTGCGGAGCGGGGCGCATACGTTTCAGCGTTCTTGCACCGTCCACAAAAATGGTCTTTACCACCAACCCACCTTCATCGCCATTCTCATTTTTCTGTTTCCAGTTATTGATGGCAGATAAAACCAGCTTGCGTAAAGGAGTAGATGAGTGCTGCGGGTGAAATTCCAGATAAGCAATTGCCTTCTCTACATTCAGACCGCGGATCTCATCTGCCAGCAAACGCATTTTGCGTGGCGACGTGGGATAATTTCTAAGTTTTGCTACAGCTTCCATATTTTTATAGCTTTTAGCTTTTAGCTCTTAGCTTTTAGCCTTTTTAGTGTATCTCTAATGGCTAACCGCTAATGGCTAATGGCTGTTTATGCGATTTTTTTGCTTGAGTGTCCTTTAAAGTTGCGGGTGGGTGCAAATTCTCCCAGCTTATGGCCAACCATAAACTCCGTTACATACACGGGAATGAATTTGTTGCCGTTGTGTACCGCCAGTGTATGTCCCACAAAGTCCGGCGTAATAGTAGAACGGCGGCTCCATGTTTTTATAACACCTTTCTTGGATTTACCCTCATTTACTGCCAACACCTTTTTTTCAAGATGTTCTGCTACGTAAGGACCTTTTTTAATTGAACGACCCATTGTTAAAATTTGAAAATTTGAACGTCAAAATTTATTTCTACTGTATAAGCACGGAACAGATTTTCACATTTCCACACTTACACATTTACACATTATTTCGATATTTTCTTACCGTCTTTCCGCTGGATTATCAGCTTATCGCTTCCTTTTCCTTTGGTACGTGTTTTCAATCCTCTTGAATACTGACCGTTCCTGCTGCGGGGCTGGCCACCGGAAGCCTTACCTTCACCACCACCCATCGGGTGATCTACAGGGTTCATGGCAACGCCACGGGTTCTTGGTTTGATACCTCTCCAGCGGTTACGGCCGGCCTTACCCATGCTCTGGAGGCTATGGTCGCTGTTGCTCACCACACCCACTGTTGCATAACAGTTAATCAATACCTTTCTCAACTCACCACTGGGCATTTTCAGTACACCGTATTTCTCTTCCTTGTTGCTCAGCTGCGCAGATGAACCGGCGCTCCTGGCTATTTTACCACCCTGGGTTGGCTGCATTTCAATATTGTGCACCATGGTACCCAGCGGCATGTGCTTTAACTGCAGTGCATTCCCGATTTCAGGGGCTACGCTGTCGCCGCTTGTAACGGTGCCGCCTACCTGTAATCCCTGGGGAGCCAGGATATAACGCTTCTCACCGTCTGCATACACCAGCAAAGCAATAAATGCAGTGCGGTACGGATCATACTCAATGCTTGCTACGGTTGCAGGTATATTCTTTTTATCCCTTTTGAAATCTATGATACGATACATTCTTTTGTGACCACCACCCATATAACGCATCGCCCTTCTTCCCTGCACGTTTCTGCCGGCAGTTGATTTTACTTTTTCCAGCAGGCTTTTTTCAGGCGTGTCGGACGTAATCTCAGCATAAGCGTTACCAATTCTCCAGCGGGTGCCGGCGGTCATTGGTTTGTATTTCTTCAGTGCCATTTTTTATTTTTTTAAAACCCGGAATTTTCAGCTCCGGAGCTATAGTTATTTACTTTTTTAAACCGCTGCGTACAGATCAATGGTTTCACCTTCTGAAACGGTAACCAATGCTTTTTTATAAGCAGGTTTCTGACCTTTTACATAACCGGCTTTGGTAAACCTGGTTTTGCTTTTGCCGGGTATAACAGCAGTATTCACATCTATTACGGTTACACCGTAAAAACCTTCCACTGCTTTTTTAATTTCCAGTTTGTTGGCCCTTCTGTTTACTTTAAAAGCATAGCGGCGCAGTTTTTCCTGCTGGGCATTTGCTTTCTCGGTTAAAATGGGTTTTATTAAAACTTCAGAGAGTCTCATCTCTTTTTAATTTAGTTCTGTTATAAATTATGCAACGGCTTCTACAGCTTCTTCTGAAAAAACTTTGGCTGCGTTTTCTGTCAACACCAGTACATTGGCGTTCACAATATCATATGTATTGATGTCGGATAACAAACTTCCACCAACAGAGATAATATTACGAAGGCTTAAATACAGGTTATCATCAAATTCAGGAGAAACAAACAGTGTTTTTTTGCCATCCAGCTTAAGGGCTTTCAATATACCGGCAAATTGTTTGGTGCTTGGCTTGTCTAAAGCAATTTCTTCTACCACTACAATGGCATTTTCTTTGGCTTTGTGAGATAAAGCAGAAATTTTTGCCAGATCTTTTACTTTACGGTTCAGCTTAAAATCCCAGCTGTGCGGTTTTGGTCCGAAAATGGTACCACCACCTTTGTACAACGGGTTACGCAGGTTACCCTTACGTGCACCACCCGTACCTTTTTGCTTGTGCAATTTCTTGGAAGACCCTTTTACTTCCATACGGGTCTTTACTTTGTGCGTACCCTGACGCTGTGCTGCCAGGTATTGTTTTACAGCAAGGTAAATAACATGGTTGTTTGGTTCTACACCAAATATCTCTTCAGGCAGTTCTACCGAACGACCTGTCTTATTACCTTTTATATCAATTACATCTACTTGCATCGTAATTCAGTTAAATAGTTGTTGTGTTACTTCAGAATATAAACAATGGAACCAATATGGCCCGGTACAGAACCGCTGATAAGGATGTAATTTTTATCAGCAAATATTTTCATTACTTTCAGTCCTTTCATTTTAACCCTGTCTGTACCCATGCGGCCTGCCATGCGCATACCTTTCATAACACGTGCGGCATCCGATGAGTTACCCAATGAACCTGGTGCACGCTGACGGTCATGCTGACCGTGTGACTGCCCGCCCACACCATGAAAACCATGACGTTTTACAACACCCTGGAAACCTTTTCCTTTGGTTGTGCCCACCACGCTTACTTTTTCACCTTCAGTGAAAACTTCAACGGTGATGGTTTCACCTAAATTTTTTTCTATTGAATAATCGCGGAATTCGCGGGTAACTTTTTTGCCTGGAGTGTTTGCTTTGGCGAAGTGATTTTTTTCGGCTGCGGTAGTGTGCTTTTCTTTCTTATCGCCGAATCCTACCTGTATGGCGCTGTAACCATCGGTCTCTATTGTCTTAACCTGTGTTACTACATTGGGGCCAGCTTCAATAATAGTACAAGCGGTTTGCTTGCCATCGGGACCGAAGACGCTTGTCATCCCAATTTTCTTACCAATAATACCTATCATCTTTATACAGTTTGCGCCGTATGGTTCAAGAGACAATCCAATAATGGTGTATCACACCAGTTGGACTTCAATCCCCGTTTACCTACCGACCTTTTCCTTTTTGGGGAAGTACCGGCAGTAAACAAACCCTGAACGGCTTGTTTATATGTGCCTCCCGGCAATGACCGGGAAGAATTAAATATCAGAGCTCTTTTCTCCAGAACGAACCGCCCGGGATTGAGAGATGATGAAAATATTTTTTAAGAACTATCTTTTCCCTTCCGCCCTGCGGCAGCAGGAGGTGTTATGCTTTAATTTCTACTTCAACGCCAGAAGGTAAATCCAGCTTGCTCAACGCATCTACCGTTCTTGAACTGGACGTATAGATGTCTAACAGGCGCTTGTGCGTACTTAACTGGAACTGCTCACGCGCTTTTTTATTTACGTGTGGCGAACGCAATACAGTAAAGATCTTTTTGTGCGTAGGTAAAGGAATTGGTCCGGTTACCACAGCGCCTGTACTGCGCACTGTTTTTACGATTTTTTCTGCAGATTTATCTACCAGATTATGATCGTAAGACTGTAATTTGATTCTGATTCGTTGAGACATACGTAAAATCCAGTTTTTAATTGGGGATGCAAAGGTAACGGTCTGCAAGGTACGGGCAAAGAATTTTTGTAGTTTTTTTGGGTGCAGGAGCCTATTTCTTTGCAAAAAAATGAAAAATAAGCCCCGGACCGCCCTTCCCGGCGCAAAAAATAATGGCTGGCCAGCCAAAAGCGCCTGTTGCTGACCTTCTAATGCACAAATAGGCCCGGGTACCTGCCCGGGCCCTGAAAACTTTCGATACTATATTATAGTGTTACTGTACCTGTTTGTAATACACCTGCAATCTTGGACGCAGCGTAGAATCGGTATTCCAGGATGAGCCGAAACTCATACTCCTGTAAATGGCCTCCGTTTGCTGCCGCATCATAAACCCAAAATTCTGGCCGCCATTGTTTACCATGTCCTTAACCAGGTTGGTAACGTCTACATGCATCGTATTATAATTGTAGAGCATATTAGAGGCCTGCAATTCTACCTGGTTGGTGTTAGTGTAAGAAGGTTGAGTGTTCCAGGTTACGGTATTATCCGTCCAGTCGCTGGTTACCTTCTGCAGCCAGCATTTGTTCTCACCATAAGTATTATATGCAGATCCCGGGTAATAAGAATTTCCGGGAGTATTCACATTGTAGGCGGCCAGCCCGTACAGCGAAAGAAAAGCGCTGTCTATAATTGCTGTGGAAGGCACAACACCCAGACCTGTGAACTTTAGCAATGTGCGGATGGTGCCTTCACCTCCTCCCTGGGCGGCATACGTCCACTGCGCGGCTACCAGCTCGGGATAATTGCTTTTATGGTTTATGTTGGCCAAATTCAGCCCGGCTACATTTACGATAATAACATCCTTTCCTTCTGTTGGCCCGGGGCGCAGGTATAAAGATTTAAGCGTAAATGCGGGTGGGTTTACCACAACAGTTACCATATCAACACCGGTTTCGCCTGAACTGTCGAGCGCCATCAGCTGAAAAATATAGGTACCGGCAACCAGGTTTTTAACCGTTGTAGTGGCAGAACCCGGCGATTTTATCAGCGGGTTACTGGGTCCCGATACCTGGCTCCACAAGTAAGCGGCAATTTTTCCTTCTGCCACCGTTGCTGTTCCGGAAAGCACGGCCGAATCTACCGGCAATTTGATGGTTTGATCGGTTCCTGCATTTACAACAGGAGTGTGTTCGATTATATCGTCTTTTTTACAGCCAACTATGGCCAATAAAAAGAAGAGGGCGTAAGTGGCTAAAACGACTGTTTTTTTCATAAGGTTGTTCAGTTAAGAGAGATTAACGCCGGAAATGATCTTTTATTTGTCCCTGTAAAAGAAAACCAGCATTAACAAATGTTAATGTGTGCTTATGGACTGTGGTCAGGCTGACTAACAGTCATGCGTGGTGCCTATTAAAAATTTCAGGAAAAGCGTACATTATTTTGGGATATATGAATGCAGGAAAAAATCAAGAGGTCAGTAGATGGGTTTCTTGTTTACAAACCGCCTTATATAGGTTATCAGTATCCAGAATACTACTACCAGTAGTATGACAGCGATAATAACCGGTATCACAAAACTGAAAATAGCCCCTGTCACAGCAGCGGCATTTTCGCCGGTGGCGATGACCGGGTTGCCGGTACCCAGGGTTGCTTTTGTGGAAAACAAACGGAGCAGGCCTGTCCCAATATGAATGGTGCCAGCCGTTGCTCCACCGGCCACCAGTGCCGCTACCCATCTTAGCATGGGCTCATTGCCGGCCCCGGGCAGAATGGCAAAAGACAAAATAGTACCCGCAATCACCGCCAGCGGGGCGGCAATGGCATCCAGTATATTATCTAGAAATGGAAAATAATAAGCACCAATTTCAATAACAGCAGCCGTGGCAAAACAAATAATTGCCGGCCAGCTGCCCAGCCATTGCATATCTGCCGGTACGTTGAACCAGTGGTTATATGCCGCCACCGCACCAGCCAGCATGGGCACAAAAATGCGGAAACCACAACAGGCACTCAGGGCAATGCCCAGCGCTATAGCCGATATCATATGGTAGTCGAAATGCATTTGCTGCAACTGCTTTTTTAAAAGATCACTACTAAGTTATTTCTTTTTCAGTTTAATTATCAAAGTTGCAAATCCGCCCTCGTTGGACTGCTCTGCGCGCAGGTGGTGTTTGCCCGAAAGTTTTACCGGAAGCTCGCGGTGGGGGCTCTCATCGTACAAATGGGCGGTGGGCTTCCATTCATCCAGCAATAATATGCCATCCAGGTAAACACGCACCACATCTTCCCAGCTGATACCCAGTAGATACTCTCCTTCCGGGAAATTAATATCCGATTCGGCAACCGTAATAAATTGTTCCTGTTTTTTTTCGGTGCCTGCACCGTTCCACCATGCGTAATTGACAGCGTTGGTTTTTTCTGAAAGAAAAGCCGGTTGTTGCAGCAGACCCGGCAACAACGATGGATTTTTTACAGGGTTATGCAAACTATCGAAACCATACCAGCTTACAGTCCAGCTGGCAGGCAGCAATGCGTTGCGGTAATTAAACCTGTACGTGGCTCCTTTATTGATCCAGTCTCCAAAAGGGCTGATAACGGCTTCGCCTGAATATTCCAGTTCTATAAATATATCCTGCCCGTTTTCATTTGTTTTAATAGCGGAGATGGTGGCGGGTATGGTTCCGGAGGATACTGAAATATCCTTAACGCCGCGCTGGTTCACTAATCTCCAGTTTCCTTTTGGTCCAATGATCTCAAACTGCATGGTGTCTGATTCGCTGACCGGGCTGGTGTTCCATATCAGCGGCGATCTGAAATCATACGGCCCCCATTCGGTCATACGGATTTGGCGGCGGCCCATTAAAAAAGTATCAGGGGTAACAAGGTTTTTTTTCCAGGGCAATTGTATGCCCGCTGTCCTTTTTTCCTGCGCAATAAACGATTCAAATGAATTATCACAACAAGTAAAACGTGTAATATTGTTTTCTTTCACTGTTGAGTCTGTCTTTATAAAAATTTCATTGCCGGCAGTATCATTTTTAATTCCATCAATATGCGTAGTTCTAAAAAAATTGAACACCCGTTTATTTTTTAAAAAACGATTGTACCCAATTGTATAATTCCTGCTCCGCGTATCGCGTTTGTTGGCATATCCCCAGTCTGCAGGCTGTGAGGCCCTTGCCCAAAGCTTTATGGCTTCTGTACAATTACGGAAAGTATTGAATTCAATTATGTTGCTTTGCCCGTGCTCTATGGCAATTCCGGTATTGCAATTTGCTATTTCATTGTGTTTAAAAACTGAATTATAGCTGTAACCACCCCAAACTGCATTATCGCATTCAATCATTTTATTGAAGCTTACCCGGTTGCGGCTGAATGTTACTTCAATGCCGTTGGTGGGTGCATAAGAAAAGTCGTTTTTAAAAATTAAATTATCATTGCAGCCACCCGTGCCATAATCCATGGTGGTTTGTCCTGCCCAAAGAAAAAACCCATCGCCCGAATGCGTAGCCGAATTAAATGCAAATACATTCTTGTTGCATTGTTCAAATACCAGTATGGCTGCAGCATCCTGCCCGCGGTTGTAAACGCCTTCGCTGTGGCCACGTACATTAAAATCCAGTTTGTTGTGAATGATTGTATTGAAACTGCTGCGGTACATGCCAATACCAATGCCGGAGTTAAACGAAAAATCATTGTTGTATATCATTGCGCTATCGCATTGCGTAAGCATCAATGCACATTGACCGCCGGTAATTGTATTATCGTGCACCACCGCTTTATGGCATCCCCTTAAATAAATACCTGCCCCGTACCGGAGCCATTCATCTTTTTCATTGCGGTGATAGCTCATCCAGTCGCTCAAATCTTCTTTCTGTTGCGTACTGTTTAAATGCTGCCGGTAATTGTAACTAAAATTACAATGTGCTATGTTGAGATTTTTTATATGAGCGGCCATCAGTGCTACTTTATACCCTTTTGCAGTAAGGTTTTTTACGGTGATGTTTTTACCGGAAATAATTTTTACGGCAATACCCGAAAAGCTGTCGGGCAATAAATTATTAACATTGCCATCCAGCACCGCATGGTTAAAATCTATTACCAGATTGTTGCCTTCAATTTCAATCGCCGGCGCTTCATTGTTATTGAGCCTGTACGTGCCGGCAGCAAATTTTACCGAGGCTGTAATGCGCATGCCCGCTACGGGCCGTTTTAATTGCGCCCGCAGCCCCATTGTGCAAAACAACGCACTCATACAAAATAGATATTTCATACCCATATGCCTAAACGCTGTTGATCTTACACGGTAAATCATTGTATGTACAACTTGTTTTTTATCATGCTGTAGTTAAAGTATTGCAACTGCGCTTTTACCTGTTCCTCCATACTGGCAGCCTGTGGCGATGGTAGTTGACCAGTCACAATTAGGTTATTGATTAAAGCAGTATCTGTTCTGAAATTATACAGGTATGCAGGCTGCTCCGTTTTTTCATTGTATCCAAAAATAAAAGAGCTGTCTATCAGCTGGTAAATATCGTTGAAATGGCCAATGGCGCTGCCGGGCGATAGCGTATCAAAAGCCGATCTGCCAAAAGACATAAAAGGCTGCTGGTAATGCAACAAGTCAAGTACAGACGGAATGATATCCATTTGCTGAACCGGTTTTCGTATGCTCATATGCTGCCGTTGCCCCGGCATATAAAAAAACACTGGTATCCTGAACGTTTTATACAGCGAAGCTTTTTCGCTGGCATGCCAGTACAGGTTATGATCCGCGGTAAAAACAAACAGGGTGTTGTTGTACCAGGGCTGCTTGCTGGCAGTTTCAAAAAAAAGCCGCAGTGCATAATCAAGATAACTCATGCTGTTTTGCGCCGCGCCCTGGCCCGGTATGGTAAACTGTTTCTTAAGGGTATCGGGCAGCGTATAAGGGAAGTGGGTTGAAATGGTAAACAGCGAACTGAAAAATGGCGCAGCAGTTCCGGACAATTGCCTGGCGGCATAAGGGAGAAAATAATGATCAAATATTCCCCAATTGCCATCGTAGTGCTTTTTATTGCCATAGTCCTTCATGGAATAATACCGTTCTATACCCAGCATGGCGGCCAGCCGCGCAAATCCGAAATGATCATAACCGGCACCCATAAAAAAACTGGTATTGTAACCCTGTTCCTTTAATAAAGCACCCACGCCCCTGATTTTATTATTGCTGTACCTGGAATAATAAAAAGGCTCGTCAAAAAAAGGTGGAATACCCCCCAGTACCGCCATCAGTCCTTTGTTTGATTCAAGCCCGTTGGCATACGCATTTTCGCAGACCATACTTTCGGCCATCACAGAATCCAGGAATGGCATCTGTGCATGCAGCGGATCATGCTTTTCAGTGTACTCTTTTGAAAAACTCTCCAGTATAAATACCACTACATTTTTTTTGATGAATGTTGCGCCGGCATTGTATTGCCGCCGGGCGGTAAAAAGCGAATCGGGCCGGGTATAATAGTTCTTTTCCAGCAGGGTGGTTTGCCGCTTCACTATGGAATACAGCAGTGTAACGGTAGAATTGGTAGCCAGCGCCTGATAGTTTGCCGGGATATACAATATTGGTGTGGATGGTATGATGGGACGATCGGACCATCCCCTTGCAAGCAGCACCGCCGGTAATAAAAAACAAACCGCCGCTGCCAGGTTTTGTTTGAATGAATATTTGCGGAGTTCTTTATTCTTCATTAAATAACTGAATACCATTACCGATACAACCGACAATAATATAAACAACACAAACAGCCACCACCAGTTTTTCCAGAATGCGCCTGCCGCCGCCAATGCACCGCGCAATACGCTAAAAAGATCGATGGTGCTGCGCCGCAGGTTAAACTGGTAATATGCCAGATCAATAATATTAACGGCCAGCAGGGGAATGTTGATAACAGCCAGCAATACAACCGACAGCGGTTGTCGTAAGCGGCGCGGTATAAAATCATGCACCAGGAAGTAATACAAAAAAAACAACGCATTGGCATAAAAGATACCGGTGATATCCATGCGCCATCCCCAGTAGAAAACAGTCAGCAGTTCTTTATCGGCGATACCCGTTTTAGTAAAATGCAATTGATAAAACAATACGCGCAGTAACATGTACAGCAGCATCAAAAAAATAACTATCAGCAATGATTTCCTAATTTTTTCCATTCAGGATACCGGTTTCAGTTTCAGGAAATATTTTTCAAGCAAATGATAACTGGCAAAGCTGGCTGCGCAGGTTACCGCAAAGGCCACCATTGCCAGCGACCAGGTTTTGTCTGCCGCACCGTTATTGAAAAAGTTTAGCCGGCCAATAAAAATATAAACAGGTAAATGAAATAAATAAATAGCGTATGAATATTTACCAAACCATTGCAGTAGCGCTCCTCCAAATACCCTTTTTAATAACCCCTGGTGACTTACCAGTATAAAACCCAGTATACAGGCCCAAAAAATGGCGTTGAAAGTATAGCCGTATTTACTTACTATGTCCATAGAAAAATGCCAGGGGATGCCATTTATTCTCATTAAAAGCAATACCAACACCAGCACCATAGCTGCAACCGGCAGCAACCTTTTTTTGTAAATGTCCATTCGGCCATCTTTTAAAAAATGGTATACCAGGGCGCCCGCGCAAAATGCATCCAGCCTGCAGGGCAGCAGTGAATAACGGTAGATACTGTTAAATGGAAACAACGAACCTGCAAATACACGGAACAGCAGGCTCAGTACCACAAACAATAGTAACAACTTTACCGCATGCCCGCCCCTGTACAGAAACCATATAATAAAGGGCCAGACCAGGTAGAATTGCATTTCACAGCATACCGACCAGCAATGGACCAGGCTGATGTTTACGGGCCATCCGTGAAAAGCATCGTATATATTGGCGGTAAACGACCAGTAGTAGAATTGTTGCTGCAGCAGGTCCCTGAATGAAACAGACACACCGGCGGGCCATACAAAGGGAAGGAGCACAAAAAACAGGAACATAACGGTGTAGTACAGTGGTACAATGCGGAGTATTCTTTTTATATAAAAAGATCTGAAATAGTTTTTCGTACCCAGCGATTCTACCAGTTTGCCGGTTATCAGGAAACCGGACAGCACAAAAAATAAATCAACCCCCACCCATCCGAAAGTAAAAAAATGCAGGTAATGATACCCCGTCACCAATAGTATGGCCAGGCCCCTGGAACCATCCAGGGTGCCGATTTTTTTATTCAGCAGGCTGGTATTGCCTGCATCCACCTGGTAAATGGGTATAGCCATAGCTGAACAATTTTAA
>Ga0307515_10000470_pt1 | contig 96304 bp, 88 predicted proteins | sample 17_EM_MG_FD_194513 | JGI IMG/M metagenome (GOLD analysis project Ga0307515, IMG submission 194513) | Populus trichocarpa ectomycorrhiza microbial communities from riparian zone in the Pacific Northwest, United States - 17_EM | ecosystem: Host-associated > Plants > Roots > Unclassified | place...
ATGAAGCAGCCCCACCATGTGTAATTGTGATGAGTGCAATGGCATCTGCAGTAATTCAATCTATCACCGTGGAAGGGCAAAATTTACCTCAATATTCATCTTGAGAAAGCATAACTGTAACCTTCTTTCCAGTGGCATACTCAGACAGCGCACAATGAATAGCTGTGGCCACAAGCGCTAGTGTCTGCGGTGTGAGAGGTTGAAAGAATTGCGATGTGGTCGGTTGTTGCCCCAAGCTATTGGCGGTGAAGAAAAATTGATGGTAGATTAAGTCAAGCACTTCCATCCACGTGAACCAGGCTTTCTTAATATCGATGACCTTCGAGAGATAAGCATCGTCAAACAGGAGCTCCTTAACCTGTATTCAAAGCTCAGTCTCTGATCCTAAATCCAACCGGTAACTTCAGACAATAGTTCAACAAGCTCCATCTGCCAAATGCCCTCGAAAGGTGCTAATCTTTAGTTTTAACTATGAATATTATTGGGGTTTAGCATCATCACAAGTCCAATCGAGGAGCAGAAAACAGAATTTACACATACAGCTTCTCGGGTGTGCGGGTTGATTTTAAGAGATGGACGACCGGGCAATTGACACATGGATGGTGCACCTACCGGAGCACCTACCGGAGCACCTGCTAATGCCCGCTGACGATCCTGAGCTTCAATGGCTAGTTGCAAAGCTTCGTCAACCATCGACTACTTCTCATCGGAAACGATTGGCCATGGAGTCATCATGAATACAATTGCCTCCATGAACCGTTTCACTACCTCAAAAGTAACCTTTTGGTGTTGGGGAATGTTGTGATCACCACCGCCGGGCTTTTGTTGAGGAACATTCTGGTCTCCACCAGCCTTGGGAAGCGGGAGTGCCTGTACAATGTCAGACTCGCATGATATGTTGATGGCTGACTTTTGGCGTCTGAGCAATGATGGTGCTATGGCCCTGGCTGGATGTCGCAGATTTGGAAGTGAAGTGCGGGCAATGACAGTATCTGCACGGCTCCGTTTCTTTGGCGGTGGAACCCTTGTAGTTCGAATTGTTTCATCACAGCGCGCATGGTCTAGATGTTGGACCTCCTGCTGGCTGTCCAAATCGTCTTCTTCGATATTGCATGACAAGGTGGACTCTCGAATGTCCTGACTTTCGTTCTCGCTGATCTCCCGATCGGTATCGTTATCATCCTGCATCACGAGAATTATAGCACGGACATTAGCTATCTCCAACACTATACTCGAAGGTTGGGTGAGAAGTCCAAACATTTGATCGGCAATGATGATTGGCTGTCTTCTTCAATGCACGTGCAAGTGCTCTCTCAAAGTGGGCTTCTTGATTCTTCTGTGAATAGTGATTCCTGACCTGGCTGGCTGAAGGTTCCATGTTGGATGAAGTGAAGTTGGGGAATGTAGACAGAAGAATATAAGGGTAAATATAGTACGAAGTTTAACAGAATAACGGGAGAATAGGGCAACCCAGTATCATGCAGTCGAGGAGGATGCAATTACAGGTGTTCCTGGAACGGGTAATGCTCAGCGAGGAGGATGCAATTCGAGGCGTGCCTGGAAAGAGTCCGGAAGACATGTCGGCGGTTCATATTTATATTCTTGATGCTCGATTATTGTCGTGATTTCTGAAGCGGAAGGTGGGCCGGATTAGAGGGATTCTTCATGCCCCCAATTCCCGAAGGTTAGAACTCGTATCCAAGTCTGCTATTGATGCAGGAATTGGAGGTTGGTTCAAGCCAACATACCTAGAATTGAGCTAGACGCACCTGAAGAACTCGAGACTTTGACATGGTTGTATCACTAACTAACTCTCAGGGCCGGGCATATGGAATAGTGAGAAATGGGTTGATCATGATCGCCCCTGCATATGACTCCGCCAATGGTACTAGTCAGTCTGCCTCTAGTTTGAGCATCTGAGTGGTGACCGCGTGGCACAGAAATGTCGGTGAGTTGAAGAATGTTGCAGGATTTGGACGGAGGATAGAGTTGGGACCTTGGTGAATGGCACCAGTTGAAGTTCCATGGGTTCAAACTGAGTTTGTTGCTGATAGTGGATAGATATAAATCTCTGAATGCGGTATACCAGTCGGAAGGACACCCTATTTTCATGATACTTCTGTTGTTGTAGGATTCTGCAGCAAAGTTTGTGGTCGACTAGGCAATGTCGTGTGCAGAACTTCACTTTCAGCGGTCCCGAGTCTGCTGAATCACAATACGTATCCTGTCAGTGTGAGAGAAGACGGAGGATTTGGGTTAACAAAGGCGAGATTCAACATAGAGAAAGAATGGTAAAGGTACGATGCAGATTCAGGGGTAATCTAATCGATTCCAGTTCTCGTCAATGCCAAGATTGCTAGCGAATGGGTCATAAATAGTCACTCACATTAGGACGTTGCGCATACTATCTTGTAAACACCGCATCATCAAATCACAAACTCATTTTGAGTTTCAATGCTACAATGTTGACTTAACATAAATATTAGGGTTCAAACCACTGCATAAGAATGATATGAATGCGTCATGAGGCATCATCTGACAGCGGAAAGACGAATAACAGCATGCAGTTCCAGCCAATTGAGGTTCAGCAAGCATTGAGTCAGCATGCAGGATATAATCTAATGTAATGGCTGCGATTGCAGGCTTGCCTTACTTTGACAATTACTTGTACTCTCAGAAACTGCCTGTTCTTAACTCGAGCTTTCGTTATGATTTGTTCTTCATGCACTCTTGGGATTAGACGTTGGCGGAAATCAGATATTGTCTGTGTATGATTTGTCACGAACTTCAGGCGTTCAAAATATTTGGTGGGCGGGAGCTTGCAGGTCACTGATTGAGCCGCTGAGCAGAGACTGGTATTCAGATTCTATCTCTTCGAGCTCTCTTGATGGAAATTGGTTCACACAATCTATTTTAAGATACGGTTTTTTGGTGGCCCAAACATACAAGTTAGTGAAAATGTAGTTAAGTCTGCATTAGAAGCGCTGTGAATTTAAGCCTAATTGAGGAAGTGTGGTATAAAATGGAGTGGGAGTTGCCGGTCATCTGCAGAATTGCTGAGCAGAAGCTGTCTGCTGAGGTTCATTCTCTCAAGCTGCAGCTCGATTATGGAGCCTGAACGACAGAAGCTATTTTAGGATCTGGGAAATGTAAAGGTCTGAACATACATCTTAGTCAAAATCCAGTTAAGTGTGGAAACTTATCGCCCCGGGCTGTGCATCTACGGTAAGCGTGTGATGGACACCTTCCTCCAAAGGAAACGTTGACACAGAGAATGACATTTATGGCACTGAAGTGGTGGCCTGCACATACCGATCAAGCATAGATTCAGATAGTAGCATAGTACGAGCAGGATGAGCCGCGCCTGCACCTAAAAGTTTCGTGTCTGAATGATGACTCTCAGTGTGTGCTGGCAGACACAGATTCAAAGCATTCCGGAAGGAAGACAATATGCTTCGACTGAGCAAAAGAATCATTCAGAGGCGCGCCTGGGAGTGGGAGTATATGATAATAATGAGTGGCGGCTTGTCAAAATTGGCCGTTGAATGGAATAAGCGTGCGGTGTCAAATCTGAGACAATCAAACTTGACAGCACAGTGCCTTTGAGGTGTGCCTGAACTTCATTCCTGAGCGAGGAAATGCTGGGCTGTACTCTTCAGGTAAGCCATGAATAGGCGAGCCGTGTCTCAGGATACGATGCATCACCTCGATATCGCTTAGACAGTCTTTCTATCCCTGGATGATTAGATATTCGGAGCTGGATCAGTCTTGGGCGAGAAGTTGACAGCGATTCTCGTGTTCAATTGACTGAAAATCAGTCAAAATGTTTGATTCATTGAATATCCTGAATTCTTTGGTGACTGTAGTATCCGGTGCGCCTCAAATAGACACGCATCGAATAATTTGAATCACATTTGGAGGTTCAGGTGCACCTGAATACACAGATCTCGTTTGCAGATATCGTAATCACTATTCCACACGGACAGTATACAATGAAAATACACAGCGTCGAAAGATTCTCACATGAGAATATACGGCACCACAGAATTTGACTTAGTCCACCATCAAATTGGCGTGCCTGCTTTTCATCACAGATTGGTTTATCCAATCCAGGCTATGATTCAGTTTACCAGATGTCTGTTTTCCATTGACTTCATCTCATATTCATCACAATTATCATCTAACACAAAATAGAATCGAACTCTAACCAATGCTCCCAGACTCCTCAATTGCACCATATTCTCCATACCATTTGCCTATGTTGCATCAGTTGGTGAGATTGTGTTAGTAGAATGTTCAAAGAGGCGTACATTGATTTCACTGCCCTGATCATAATCGTTCATCCTCACCGTCTGATGGCATGAAGTCTCCATGCTCCGTAAGCCGCTTCGTATGGTCCTGCTGACACCCCAGAATCCGGTATATCATTGTCGTCGTGATGTTCGGTCGGTTCATCAGACCATGCATGACTCTCATTTGAGCCACTCTAGAGAGCTGGTGGAGATCACTCGCTCTGTTATCATAACCATTGGGACCAGTGTTCAATAGCCATGTGTGTGGAACTCTGTTTTGCCCCAGTCGGACAACCCGTGCAAAGGCCAGCCGCTGCTCATTCAACACCCAGAACTTCTGAGTTATTACTGCATGGTTTGCTGCTGTGAGATTGAGGCCTGTCCCACCCACTTTGGGTGTTGTTACGAACACAGAGGGATTTGGCAAATCTTGGAATTTGAGCTGCATTTCTGTGCGCTCATCGTCGCCCATTTCTGAATACATGTAGAAAATATCCAGACGATCTGCAAAAAACTTTGTGAGCCACCACTTCAAATGACGAACTTGGCCAGGAAGAGGAAAAAAAAAGCACCGCCTTTTAAGGAGGAGGTGCACTTGGCAAGGCGCATGTATTACTTTCAGATTCGTGCAGGACTGCCTCATTTGATGCTTCGTCTTTGTCAGGTTCGGGATACTCCGCAGGTTCCTTGACAAGCATTGGCAAAAATGTGTCTCTCAGTCATCGGAAAATCGGAGAATCCACCCAAGTATCGAGTGGCCATTCATTGTACCCTTGTCCAGAAACGTCATTTAGATCCTCAGTGGCTCCCAATACCAATGAGAAACATGCCTGGCGCCATCTATGTACCCTCCATGCTCCTGACGCACCCTGTGAAGTGTATCTCTCCACAAGGGTCTCCAGTTTAGCTTGCTTGTCTTCAGTCAATTTGCGATCAACAAGGTGGGCATTCTCCTTCGGTATCCGAACCAGGGGTTTCCCATTCGCAAGTTTCAATTCTTACCACCTTCTCATCATCCAGGGTTTGCAATTTGCATCATCCTGTGTGCCGCATCATGTTGAGCATCCTGGTATTCAGTCCGGATGGCATGCATCAAACTCTTCACTGTGGAATACAGTGCATTGGTGCCGTGCATTTCCATCACTGTCTCATCCTCTGGATCTTCAGGTGCACCTGAAAACAGCCACATTGCCTGATAACACCAGTCATAGAGTGAATGGAATCCAGGCGTTGCAGTGTCCAGAAGGTTGAATCCAATTCTCGCATTCGTTACAATTCGCCAGCCCACACTATTTTCCGTCTTGTATCAATGCGACTCATCAAAAATCCCAAAACTCCATGAACAGTGTGACAGCTGGCCATTGCTTGATGGTTTCGCTCTAGATGTTGATGTATCATATGACACAAGGTGGATATTCCATCGGTTCTCCGGCTAGTCGATGCTGGTGTTCAGATCCTCGTGGGTGAGATTCGCATTTTCGGCGTGCAACAAGTTGACGAGTTTGAAATCGGTTCCATGTGTCATCATGTCAATGACAGTCTTGAAAGTTTCTGCCACTCCGGGCATTGTGACTACCAAGATTGGTTCATGGGCCAATATAAGTGCGGGATGCCTGTGTGGTCGTGTTGTCTGTATCTCCAACAGGTGGCGGGGCACCAAATTCAATCTCTGGAGCAGATACCACTCCCGTTCTTCACCAACAATGCCAGGAAAGTCATTGTCCGCCAAAATCACCCACTCTTCCAGGGTATTCCCCCATAGAATGGACAGTGGCAACCCCATGACAACTTTCTCAGTCAGCAGTTTGCAAAGCATTGCTGCTGCAACCAAGGTGAAAGTCTTTCCAAGACCCATTTCATCGGCCACCAGTGCTCCTGGCATATCAGCATCCCATACCCATCTCCTCACGATGAACCCGATGGCCCACACCTGGTGTGCCAGAAACTTAGTTCCCGGCAGGCCTGGAATTGAATATTTGTGGCCTGGAACACGGTCATCTGTTGATTGGCGAATCTGATGTGCATTCAGCGGCCTGACCGCCTCATCAAGACACTCGTGTTCAAATTCATTGTTGATTGTGTTGAGAACGGTGCTCAAGACTGAACTGGTATTATCTGGATCGAGGACCTCTTCGCCATCCTCCACTTGCTCCTGAACCTCTCTTGCACTTTGGACCGTATTCTGTTAGTCATCAATGATCTCATTCAGTTGCTCCGAGGTCAGTTGGGCAGATGGGCTCAGACTGTGGCACTCCTGAAATTCATCGCGATGTTAGGTATTTCACAGACAAGCATTTGGACCCAATGATATGTGGTATATAATCAATTCTATTCACTCAATCAGAACTTACATTAATACTATCAATCTCTTTCCCACCTGTCTCCTCATCCACCACTCTTTCATTCTCATCAGATCCCGCCGAAGTCTAAGTATACGGAGTAGCAGCGGGCATAACTTACCGTAACAAGGCTAGCGAGGATTACCTTGGTAGGTCTCATTACGTGCTTGGCAATCTCCTTCCCTGTAGCTGCCTTGATGTCTACCAAAAATAGTTGCACATCGTGTCCCAGTTTCAACTTGAGGGCATTTGAAAGGGAACTATTGTATGATATCTGACCATATAGAAGGTCATTCATCATTTGCCCCGGTGCATATAATCCCATACACTCTTCGTCCAAGTCTTCCTGTGTCAAGTTGCATTCGAATAACGCAGTTAGACAGTATGGTTCTTTCGGGCCACAATTTTTCTCGATGAAATCAATCAGCTCCTCCCAGTGCTTCACATCAGTGTACGAAGCTTGGAGTTGCATGCTGGATGTCGGGTCATTGTTGCCGTTCGGCACTTGACGAATCACAACCAGGAAAGTTGTATTTGGCAACACTGGGACATTACCTCTCGCTGTATTGCGCGCGCGCTCTCCCAAATCCGTCGCCAGTCGCTTGTTGCCTCGCCTTCCCTTGTTCCTCGCCTCCCGAACCTCGCTTGCACAATTCTTCGGAAACATCTCAACCCATTATGGCCGAATCCATTCTGCATTATCAAAGTTTTCCAATGGCAGCCACTCCTCGAAAGTCTCCAAAAAATCTGCAAACGCCATCTCCCAGTGCAGGGGTCCATGTCGCTGCTGTGTCAAACAGTTCTGTCCCGGGACAATGGACTGATGCTTCTTCTCGAGAAACCCAGCCACCCATACTTTCTTCCACTTGTTGAATGCACTAAAGTTGGGCTGCCCCATCCTTTTGGCAAATTAGTTCAAGAAGAACTCCGTTTGCTTCAAGCTGATTAGGGCTTTGCCTTCAGCCCCGCCCAAGTCCGACGAATCAACGCGCTCATACTCTGCATCGAATTCGTCATAAGAAATCTCTGGTATTGGGGGCAAGTCTGCAATCCCTGCAACATCTGCCCTGCACGGTTCCGCTGCCGGCTGAAATCATTTCGTCGGGAGGCTAATGGGGGGTCTCCCAGGCGCGACTAGAAGTTGTCCGTATAGCGTTGAGGGGGAAGAGGTCGGCCGAATGACTGGAATGTTTCCAGGCAGTGCTGGAGGCACTCGAGGTGCGCCTGGAGATGACGGCCTCTGTCCGGTGAATTGCTGAGGGGGGAACATTTGTGCTCCACCATAACCCCCTTGGGGGAAATCGTATGCTTGCCACGGTGGCCCATAACTCGCATATCCTTGGGTTGCACCAGAGCTTGGTTGTGAGCTTGGTGTCATGTTGAATGGGGCATGGTGGAAGAACTGGGGAGCGCCTAGAAATGGAGGCTGCGAAGGCGGGTAACTATACCCCGGTGGTGGAGGAAATTGATTCGTGGGTTGCCCGAATTGAATATCTTTGTTCGGTTCATTTCCAGCGTTATTATCTGATGCTCGCACATTGACATCTGGGCGTTGTTGTTGTCAGCCGAACAGGCCACCCGGTGGAGCCATATTGGTTGTCTTCGGTGGAGATCCATTCGTCGACATCATATGTGAACACAAGATGGTCTGAACCGAATAATCAATTCAATTGGTGATTTCAAATGAAGTGGAGTATAGTTGAGAATATTGAAGGTAGCAGTGACCTTCAGCGGAATGAAGGCCTCTTATATCCATCTTATATGTCATGAACTGAGGTGTTTCACTACACCATTGACCCCATGAAACCCGGCTGAGAAAAAGAAATCATAACACACACGTCCTGCCTTTCTTTGTTATATGCTCGAACTCGTATACTAGGATTGTGGATAGAAGCTCACCTTTGTTCGGTTCATGATGGTAAAGGTCATAGAAGGGATATGACATGATATATCCAGGAAAGCAACAGGAACTATATCCGGTTGGAAGGTTAGCATGACTAGGCATTTTACTCTCCTACTGTGTGTGTACGACCTACTACCTCATTCAATATGAGGCCTGTTCATCGAGCAGCAACAGTGATTGCTTCCTTTTCAGCTCCTTGTGTAAACATCATTGTCTCCTTGGGATCCACCTACTGGTCAAGGATCGATACTGAAGTGAACATCCTACCAGCCTATCAGTTCTCGATGATCATTGAGCGGGCATACAGCCAGCTAGAAAACTTACCTATTTATTGTATCAAGCTGATGTCATGCACTGCTTGAGGCTCGAGCGTAGACATGATCTACACACTGCCGCAATGACGTAGTATACGATAAGGCCGATCGTGGTAGCACCTGGTGATAAGTATTAAATGGTCATCAGCAAAATCCATTTCCGTCCGGGCGGAATGGCTCCGTCAGAGTGGACATGCTCCATCAGAGCCGTCAGAGACACCCCAGTGGCAGACTACTCCGCGCCCAGCCACAATAGGATGCGTCGTGTTGCATACTACCCTCCGATCGCAGTTTTGTTGTTTCGTATCGCTTTCTCGGTATCACATTGTAAACGATCACTGTGGGGTTGTGGCCAACTGTGACCATACGTCCAAATGGGTTCATTGGGTACATCAGCAAAATGTATATCGGTCCTGAAGCCACACGCAGGGTTCCATAAGCACAAGGCATTTCGTCTATCATAGTCGTCTTTGTTACAGTCACAGGATTCGCTACCTCATAATATGGCATGCATTATTTAGGTATCTTTATACATACACATCGACAGCTGTGAGCCGACCATCAACATTCCGCCACACCTCTCGCGATATCCAAACGGAATTCGTGAGAAAGAACGGTTCTAGCTCGAGGTGCCTAGGAAGAAAGCGAGATGATATGATACTACCTGGCCATGAGAATCCACGCAATTGCGTGGATCCAAATGAGATGAAAATGAGATGATGTCTAGCTACCCCAGGGTCTCCCGAATATGTACTCCCCGTCGCTCAGTCCACTCCCGTTACCCATGTATCTCTGTACACCCGCCTTCGCTCATTAACGATGTACTTGGAGGCCGTGATCGAGCGAGTTGCGAGATGCACTTGGAGGCCAAGATCGAGTGAACTCAGAGATGCACCTGGAGTCCAGGATCAAATGAACTCAGTGATACACTCCGCGGCCGTGATCGAGCGAGTTTGGAAATGCACTTGGAGGCCGTGATGGAGCGAGGTTGGAGATGCACTTCCAGGCTATGATCGAGCGAGATTGGAGGGGTTCTTGGAAGCGGTCGATTTGGAGGGAGGCGCGACGGCAGCTGAGACTCTATTCATTGGTTAACTTGTAATTGTGGGAATGTAGAGAGTTGAGTACAACAACATCCGCCAAGAGATGGGAAACTGGCTGGGAGCGGGAGACTGTCGATCTTGGGATGATGCTGTACTTGATGTATGCTGTACTCGATGTTAAGTCATGATCATGGCATGGAGAGATAGAGAGGGATGACTTAACTTCGTGTTGTTAGGTGATGGTAGAGTTGAGCACAAGAAAGAGAGAGATTGGAGGAGGGGGAAATCATCATAAACTGGGACTTAAGAGAATTTCTTGTGCGAGTCATTTTACCATCCTCAATACGGCAGGTACAAGTCCCGATCCGGCGGGTAATCACACCAATCCAAGGTTGTCTAAACCCAATCAGGCAAGTCGTACCCCTGATTTCTCAGCTCCGCTCGTATCCTCCATATCGTTCTCATCTTCATTCCCCATCTCTCTCTTTATTGTCCACAACTCTACCATCATTGCAAGAACACAAAGTTAAGTCATCCCTCTCTATCTCTCCATGCCATCATCATGAGTTAACACCGAGTGTAACATACGCCAAGTGCAGCATACGCCGAGTGCAGCATACGCCGAGTGCAGCATACACCGAGTACAGCATACACCTAAGATTGTCTGTCGTCCCTTCATTCTCTTGATTTCGGGTTGACCCCTGAATGTAGCTTCAGCTTCCGGCGTACCTCCCTACAGATCGACTGCCACCAGCCAGTTCTCCATAAGAGCTTCATAGGTAAAGTCACCTCGTTACATTCCCACGGTTTTGAGTTAACTAACCGATGAATAGAGTCTCAGCACCTGGCGCGCCTCCCATCGACCGCCTCTAGATCAACCACCTCCAAGTACTCCTCTCATCTTCCTCGATCATAGCCTACTGCATGTGCATCTCTGAACTGGCTCGATCACAGCTCGGAGTGCATCTCTGAGTTCACTCGATCTCGGCCTCCAAGTGCATGTCCAAACTCGCTTGATCACGGCCTCCCAGTGCATCTCTGAGTTCACTCAATCTCGGTCTCCAATTGCATCTCCAACCTCGCTCAATCACGGCCTCAAAGTGCATCTCCAAACTCGCTCAATCACGGCCTCTCTGTGCATCTCCAAACTCTCTCTATCACGGCCTCTCTGTGCATCTCTGAGTTCACTCATTCTCGGTCTCCAAGTGCATCTCCAAACTCGCTTTATCATGGCCTCCTGGTGCATCTCTGAGTTCGCTCGATCATGGCCTCCCAGTGCATCTCCAAACTTGCTCTATCATGGCCTCCAAGTACATCGTTAATGAGTGACAGCAGGTGTACGGAGATACAGGGGTAACGGAGGTGGACGTTCACTTGATTGTCATCCTCAGGCGCACCTCGAATTGCTGACGATCACTGCGTGCTGCCAGTCCAGATATATCGTGTGTAGATAGGTAGCTATATAGATACATAGATACATAGATGAGAATACAAACTGAATGCATAAGTTTTGAAAATCGTGAAACGATAAGTAGTAGCTATGATTTAACATCGCCAGGCGTTGTGTAAACGGCTTCAGCATAACTGCAGCCCCTGCGAAGAGTGTAACACACGTGTCCTTCTGATGGTGTGTAAACGTCACCACAAAGTAAAGGAGGTACGTATGCAACACGACCCATCGCCTCGGCGACGGGTAGCGTGTAATTCTCCTTCAGAGGGTATGAGGTTCCGTCAGAGTCATCAGAGCCGTCTGGAATACCCGGGTGTTTCTGATGGAAACTAGAGTTGTTGCTGATGTTGATCGCAGTGATGACAAAAGAAACTATCTCTGCTAACGATTTTCAGTAGATAATGTGCAACATCATTGTGTGGGATTTGATAGATATTATCCTAGTTTGTGAAGAAAACTGATCATGAGGTGGCTTTGTTTTACCCCTCCTCTAAATTTGGTGTGGTGTGATGCGGCTTTGATAATGATACCCTAACCTGAGTTAGCTCGCTTCGAAACTATATCATTGAGGCTCAAATCCAGCAACAAACCATACCCCCGAAAGCATCATCGAGAGTCGTCAGAACACATAGCGTTCCTCACATATGGTCAACACTCGCCGGAAACATGTTAAATGCTTTATCTGCAAAATGAAATTATGCAACATGAACCGACTGGAAGCTCACTATCAACAATATCACCCAATATCGATGAATGAAGGGCTATTACCCAACGGGATTCTACCACCTGCCGGCTGGGATCACCCTGAGCCATCATGGTTTGACTACAGTAGGTGCACCTGAATGGTCATTGACAAACTGCCAATTAATGATCGACTCATAGACAACATACCAGGTGCACCCCCATCTGAAGATACTCCTGACGAAGAACCTATCGACCCTCAGAAGCCTGATCTCACCTGTACCCCTGATCCAACAAAGCAAAAGGCTCATAGGCAGGTAGTTGGACTGGAAAATGCAGGGGGGAAAGCATATGGCAAAGCAACTGGATCGTACATCAAGCATCGCAAGTACTCAGAACAATGGAATCCATGGCATCTAGTTCGGTCCGCAGACGACTTTCAGCAGGCTCAGTCGTTCAGCCAGGAAACGAAAACCTGAATTGATCAACATCTCAGGCGTGGACTGGACAACTTCAAAATCGAATCATTCCAATCGGCAGATGCCCTACGAAAGCTGCACTCTGAACTCGATTTCGGGCTCGGCGATGATGGTTGGATTGAAGATGACTCACATATCTTCGGAACATTATTCTACAGAGATATTTTCAAATGTATCCAATTCCTTTTGGCACATCTCCTATTTTAGGTGCACCTCGATTTTGAACTGGTGCGCCTTGCTGCCTGCATGGGTCGTCGAATCTACAGCGAGATGAACACGGGCAATAGGTGGTGGGAGACACCAGATAAACTTCCTGCCGGAGCGACGATCGTGCCAGTCATATGTGCATCCGACAAGACTCACTTGACCAATTTTCCGGGCGATCAGAATGCCTGGCCGCTGTATCCCACAATTGGTAATATTCGAAATGATATCTGCTGTACACCAAAAAAGCACGCCTGGATTCTTGTCGAGCTGATCCCATGTCCCCCGAAAGGTGCCAAAAACATTGACGAGGCATGGCATTCCGCAGTTGGAACTGTGCTGTCTCACCTGAGGCATCTTGACATCACTGGCCCAGGCTTGAAATGGGATTGTGCAGATGGATTCCAGCGACAATGTTACCCTCTTTTGGCTGCCTTGGTCGGGGATTATCCAGAACAAGTCATGATTGCTCAAGTCTCTTATGGCTCATGCCTAATGTGTGAAATTCCTAAATGTCCGCCGATGGGGCATTCTGCTTTTCGACCAGTCGATAACTCAAGAGACCAGCATGTTTACTCGGACCTGCTGGAGGACAATCATATTGATACTCTGGACACTCTTGGTGGCCACCTAATCTGCAACCAGTTCTGGCAATACCCTCTCTGCAATGTCTATCGGCTTTGGCAGCCTGATGAATTGCATCAGCTGCTCCTGGGTTTAGTTAAAGACTTATTGCACTGGCTGCTCAATTACCTGAAAGCTAGAAATGTCAAGGATCAATTTGACAATTGATTCACATCGGTGCCACGATATCCCGGTCTCCAGCACTTCTATAAACCATTGGATGCATTGAAAAGCGGCACCTGGCAAGGTAAAGTGATCCGTGGAATGATCAGAACACTGGCAGTGCATTGTGCTCCAATTCTTGTCTGCTCCAAAGATGACAGGAAAACTGCAGCAGAAACAGTCTCTGATGAAATGGTAATGGGAGCAGTGTGGGCATTATGTGAATTCTCTCTACTTGTTAGCCAGCGAAATCACTTGGACCGATCCCTCAAAGCACTGGACGATGCACTCATGCGATTTTACATTAAGAAGTGTATTTTTTCGCAAACAGAAAATGTCGAGGTCTGCGAATGCCAAAGTGGATGACCTGTTGGCAAGGGAATCCCATTTGTTACGCGAACAAAAGATTCATAAAATTCATGCAGCAATGGAGGCTGTAGTGTATGGGGCTGAAAAGGTTTCCACAACCAAACGTAGGCAATTTCAGGTGTGCCTGAACAGAGCCCGACAAGCGGCCCAACGTGGTCAGATGCTGATCGTCAGAAGACAATAGAGTGATTGGAGCACGAAATCCATCAAGTGACACCTGCTGAACGCAAGCTTTTCGATAAATTATTCGAACGTCATGAGCGACAACTATTGCAGGAAGTCAGGACCAAGGCAACCGGTCTCAGATGCAAATTCGCCAAAGACCTTGCCCTATTGAAAGCTGCCGCGGAAGACGAGGCTTAAGGAGCAGCAAACATGACCGCCAACAAGCGACTGCAATTTCAGATTTGCCAATCTGATGCTGAGACAGAAGCCACCACCTGGAGCTTGGCTGATATGGAGCGGGTTACTAACTAGCTGGAGAGGGAGATTTATTGCATCACTTCGAATGAACAGAAGCAGTTCAAGACGGAATTTTCCATCCGTTTGACCGAGTTTGGAGCTTGTTGGGAGACAATCGGCTTTCAGGCGCTGCAGAAATCCATTGAACAATGCATAATACATTTCAGATATCCAAAGATGCATCTCGTGAGCCATATCTCAGAGTCAATTCAGCGAATGGGTTCCAGTGACAATTTCACCACTGATATTTCTGAACGGCTACATATTGCCAACGTGACTGAGGCATATCGATCTACCAACAAAGTCAATAACATTCGACAGATGCTCAAGCACAATGACCGGTGTACCAGTCTTGACTATATGGAGGAGACACTATCATATCTTGCACTCCAAGGCTGGTATGATATTGACTCGGCAAAAGTTTTCAACCTACTGTCCGCTACCGATAAGTGGCGAAGTACCCGCAGAGCCCATCTTTTACGTCTCCAAACAATTGAGGACGAGCCCATCATCCACCCTGTATCACAGCAGTTATATCATTTGAGAGAAACGCATGTCCGCGGAGTGTGCAGAAGTATCAAATTAACCTCACTCAGAGATGCATTAGAAGACTTCGGAATTCCCAACTTTGGACAGCTATTCCACGCGCAAATTGAAGAGGACTGGGGACACGAAGTTAGTGGACTCGTGCTCGGATACGATCAGAATGTACTCCTTGACGGTATATTTATTAAACTCCAGAATGGGCTGTTGTAGTACCATCAACCGTTTCACAACCCTACTTCTGTTGAGTGTCTGGGACTTGATTGCAACGTAGAATATACCAATGCCAACCAAGGGATCATGCCTGAATCTCATAACTAGTGGGTCGAGTATACGCAAAGTGAAGAGAATGACCTCGATAACACCTTCCAAGGACGAGTTCTTTCGTTTCCAGTATTATTCTTCAGCTGGACCCCACCGAATCAGATCCTTCAATTTCAGGAGCGCCTGCCAGCTGGGAAAGCATTATCGACCTTTTCCAAGAGGTGCCAGATGACTCAACAATGGGTATCACGTCCTCAAGCTCAAGAATACGCGGAGGTGATTCCAACAAAGTTCAAAGATCTTCAGGGTTGGGCTGATTCTGTTGGCAGGTTCATCCGGATTGTCAAACAAACGAATAAGATGCATATTGTACCCATTGGAGCAATAGTTGGCCTGGCACATTTGGTGCGGGAGAATGCTGCATCGGGCAGCATCGATAGTGTATGGCTTGTAAATAATCATGTTGATTTAGATACCTACTGGACTGTATATTAATTAGATGAGAATGGCTGATTCAGGTGTGTAGCTGTGAGATAATTTATCGAAATGTACTATTCGGGATAGACATGATATATTATAACTTCCGGAGAGTCTGGCTACAGGTGCACCGGAATCGTCTTGCAGACGCGTGTCGTAGTCCCAGCCGCTCCGAAATCTTACCACCTTAACGGCATGAATTTATAGCATTCTGAAGATGACTTCATATTCTTTAGAATATTCTTGTATTCCGTTCCGCTACGTCAGGAGCGTTGAGGAGCACCTGAAAGTACTCTCAGAGCATCTGAGAGGTTCATTGTTTTGCATTCAGCCTGTTCGGGAGCTTCTGGGAGCTTCTGCAAGGATTGGTGTGGCTGTTCAGAACAGCTGAGTCATTGAGTTATGACTTCCGAACCATTTTACATTTTGCTGATGGGATGTTAAGTTATCCTACTATACCTCTTCATTTTGAAAACATCAGTTGATTCTAAATACAACAACTGCCTAACATTGACTGACATTAGCTTTCAGCCACTCTCACTGTATTCCCAGGATCACACATCAACCACTAAATGATTACCTCCAGCCAGCTCTTTAGTTACAAAAAGATAAAGTCACCTTACATTACATTCTCACCATTAGTGAGTTAACTTAACAATTGTAATTCAGCTGCCATTATACCATCCATCTGATTGACCACCACCCATTTAATGGACTACCAATTTTCTACCTAGAGGTCTTCAAGAGCATTAAGATACAGTGAACTACTTTCACATTCCAATAGTTGTGAAGTAATCAATGAATCAACTGATAGCATTGTTTATATGGTTCACTTCGTCCACTACTTTCCACTGCATCCCAGTCAAGTGCTCCCACAAGTTCACTCGATTAATGCCAACCAGTACATCTTCATATTGTCTTGGTTACAACACTCAACTTCATCTCCAAGTGTACTTGTCTAGGACCTGCAATTTGCTCAAGTCAGGGTATCCAAGTTCATCTGACATATTGCTCAATCGCAGACTTCAAGTATAACGCACAACCTGCGTAATTAATCGGTATATGTTCGTTTCCATGTTTCCCAAATTACCACCTCGAAGTGCATCTCCAAATACGCCTATTAATACCTCCAAGTGCATCTCCAAATTCCCATGATAACTAGCTCCATGTACATTACCAAGTTTAATTGATTATGGCCTGCAATTGTATCTCCAACTCACTTGATTATGCCCCTCAGATCCCAACAATATTCAGTCAATCCTAGCTTTACATTCATCTCTGATTGTACTCAAGCACTACCTTCAACTAATGTAGATATACTCTGTCTATATGAATAGATATATGTGGACGGCTCTGGGCTAGTTGAGGTGCTGCTCTCCTGCAATTGTGTGGCTCTGCGGAACGCTTGTGTAGTAGCTAGTTCTAACAAAAGGTCTGCTCAATTATCAGTAACATTCATTGCCATACCCAGAGAGAGGCTATATAACCACATTAGCAGGACAACTCGACTTCTGATGGCCTCACAAGCATCGGAATTTAGTGAAACACAACACATGATGGCCAATTTACTTGGTGCATCGTCGAACAGGTGGACTGCCAGTGGCTTGGAGATATCGCACAAGTTCTCCAACTTCACAGCCCTTCCTGCGACGCATGGCACACACCACATGAATGATGCTAGTTTTACGGACACAATCCACAACACTGAGTCAGCTAAGTTAAGCAGCAGGTTCAAGACCTCAACCACCGCAGGGTTATAACCAACTCCAGTTTGCACCACCGTATACATCACAATAGGAATGAATATCATCGATAACAGCCCCATGCTCTTTCCTGACCAAGCAATCAACTTGATCAGGGCGATGGAGGACATCCAACTGGAGATTGTTGATGCTAACCTCTCAGAGAGCCATGAACAAGCCGAGACATTTGCCAAGATTCCTGACCTCAATGAGTGCTTGGACAATAAAGTCAAGGACAGGGAGGGAGCTGACCTCATCCAAGATGGCCCGAGGAAGGAGTGAATGGCCACTCAGCAAGAAGTTGAGAACATGGAGGACGAGCTGCAGATTACGAAACATCTCTCTGCCAAGTTGGAGAGATCGCTCAACAAGTGAAAGTCAGAGCCGGAGGCAACGTAGCACACAGACATCACACAGCTCCAGCTGCAGAATGACATGCTGCTTTGGCAATCAAAAATCTATTGTTGTAGAAAAGCGGCCTTGAATCTGAGTTGAGAGCATTTGAAAGTGTCATTCAATGACTTATAACTAACCAATTGCATACGAGTCCAGCACCCAATACCGCCAAATCGATCCCGGGCTCATCCAGGTTCCGTAGCTCCTCCGAACTGCCCACTTGACTCATCGGCAAGCTGTGGTTTCTTTGTCAAGTCATCTAACCTTGCAAGGTAATAAGAACAAATGAATCTTAGACAATCTCACTGCTTTCCATTTTGCTTTGGAATTACAGTTCAAGAATGCAGCCTGAGCCATTGGATCGGTCAGCACAATGGGTTGGGGTGAGCAACGAGTGCGACAGCTAAATCGTGATGCAGCAGTCTGGGCCATGCCCTGTTTGCCAATGAGTACACCCATCGAATGGTCTACCTTTTGCATGGAGTTGATAGCTAAGTATATTCCATCCAACACCTTCGACCTGGTCAAATGAATATGGGAGCAACCGTGACAAATGAAGGAAGAATGCATTACCAAGTATAATGAGCATTTCTGTCACCTCAGTTAGAAATTGGACTTGCACCAGCCCATGGTAATCCAAATGGTAGCGGATGCTAATGGGTATGAGATTGAATTGAACAACCAGGAATTGTATAAAGACATGGTCTGCAATGTTGGCATGCACAACAGGACTCCAACCCTCGAGCAGTGCATGGAGCTCCTTGCTGTGTTGGACACATCTCTCATCAAGTCTCAACCTGGAAGTGCCTCTGGCACAAACGCTATCACAACCATGAAAGTTTCAGCTAGGACAATGGACTGCAAGAATGGTGGTACAACTGGAACAGCTGGCACGGCCAGAGACAACAGTTTAACCTGGTATCACTGTAGCCAGGATGGTCATATCTCTCGCAATAGCCCAAACTGCAACTTAATGAAGAAGCTACTTGAACATGCGTTGGTTGACAATGATGCTCTAAATGTAAAGTCTAGACGCCCACACAAGGACAAGATAAAGGGAGGCGCACCAACTGGTCAACAAGAGAGTGGACGGCATGTCAAGGTGAAATAGGCTAAGCAGGAGAGGGACAGTGAGGTGGATGGTGAGTTGGAGAGTTACTCAGACTTGGACTGTGAGGCGGGAAAATGCAAAGAATGTCAGTAGTGTATGGCTGTACCTCCCATAAAAGCACCATCATGTACCGTATCGTCAAACATGGTGTGGCAAATTGGTGCCTGATAGTCAATTCACAGTTGTCACACAGTACCAACACTGGAAAGTTAGCAACTAGATGATTCAGTTGTCGACATACAAATGTTCAAAGGAAAAATACATTAACAGACTGAATGAGGGCACTGGAGCAGCAAACAGACAAGGGTAGGGAAGGATGATGGTGCGTTGGAGAACTATGTGGGTTGGAAGTCCCTTGATGAACAAAAATGCCAAGGGGCAGTCCTGGGTACAAAGGAGGTGGGATGGATGATTGTGGAGACGGCTAATGTGAACCCCAAGGATGGCATAGAGATATGGCAATGAGTGCATTTGAAACTAGGACTTGGTGCATTATATGTCGATTGGGTAGATTTTATGGTCTATGATGTAAACCGCTTTGAAATCGTACTAGACACAAGATGGATGCATAATATATGCCCCTGATATCAAATTGACCATGACAGCAATGAAATGTAGATAGCTGATAATCTCTGGGAGGAGAGAGCGGAAGGCCGAGTACACTCGATGCATGGCCTACAGCCCTGGGATGTGGACAAAGAAATAGTGGAGCTGGCCAATTTCATGGACATACGCCTCATATGGAAGGTGGAATTTACAAAGGTGTCTTCCTGCCTGCTGACATGGGCGTTCTTGATCAATGTGCACCACAGTGGTGATGGCAGTACACTTCTGAGAGATGAACTACTGGGTAAGTATCAAGAGATGTCGATAGACATCCAGAGCCTTTCAGTGAGCAAATCTATACACATTCGCCGAAAGAAAAACTGGCAGATTTCGGGATTCAATCCAACACGAATGGTAAAATTCAATTCTACTCACCATACCTCTTCTCTCCACGGGTTGAAGAGGAACTTCGGAGGCAAATTAGAGAAGGTGATTCGCTCTGGTTGGATTCAGCTCTTGGAAGCAATTGTCAGTTCACCTGAATGATTGTTTGCAAAGTGTGACGGTACACCGCATATGTTTACAGATTATCACACAGTAAATGCCAGAACCATCAATGATTATCATTCTCTCCCACATGTCGAGGACTGACTCATCTCCACGGATGGCTCCTGTTGGTTTACAAAATTGGACCCAGCTGCTGGTTATGATCAAATTCGCATCGCCACAGGTGACTGGCAGAAGACAGCCTTGGCAACTGAATTTGGTTTGAACGAATGGTGTGTCCGGCCGCGTGGCCTGGCGAACACACTTAGCCAGTTCATGCGCATGATGAATGGCATCTTGGAACCAATGAAACACAAATTCATTGTCACATACCTTGAAGATACAATGATTGACTGCCGTATCTGGACAGAACCCATCATACATGTCTGAGAAGCACTTACCCTGCCAACAGAACATGGTCTCAAGGCCAAACTTGCATAATACACCTGGGATTGTCAGAAAGTCAACTTTTGCAGCTTTGACATTCACAAGGACCGCATCCACATCCAGGAATATGAGACCCATATGGTCATGGATATGCCTCAACCTGAAATTAGTAAGGATCTCAGAGGCTCCCTGGGCATCACCAGTAACAATAGACAATTCATTGAACACAATACTCATGTTGGAATGCTGTTGTATGCGATTGGCACCCCTCCAAGTGGAGAGGTGAATGTTGGGTGGCGATGTGGAGAGCCAAGGAGAGTATGGGGACCTCCATTCACCTGGGAGAGACAATGCCAGCATTCTTTCAACACCCTCAAAAAGATACTTTGCAATGCTCCAGTCCTTGCTCTACCACACCCCAAAGCTCAATATTGTCTGTATGTTGATGTTAGCCTATATGCATTTGGCGCGGTGTTCTCCCAGGTACAAGATAGAGCAGCAAAGGAACAGGGATATTTCAGCCATAAATTACGTGATATGGACACATAATACCCTGCTTACCACCGAGAATGATTGAGCATCTGAGAGGTAATAATATAGTCGAAATTCGACCCACATGGAGCTGAGCAGCCATTTTTGGTACACAAGGACAATGCGATCTTGCGTTAGATCCTTACACAACCACACCTCACTGTATCTCCAATGGATATTTGCATGGTCCTCCAGTACTTAGATTGTGAGATCAAGCACTTTCCGGGTGTCAAGAATTGGGTCCCGGATGCATTGTCTAGCTGCCCGGATTTCGGATCGTCACAATGCAATTTAATGGCACTGGAAGTGACACCGGCAGGAGAATAGATTGATGCCATCAATGCAGGCATCACTGATGATAAATAGTTCGGGCCAATTGGGTAATGCTTGGCTAAACCAATTCCCCGCCCTCTGCCATCTAATGTATCTACCAAGGAATTCAAATTATGTGTGTCAGCACAATGGTTGTATTTAGAAGACAATGGCCTACTGTGGTTATTTGGTAATTTGGAGAAGAAACAGGTGGAAAAAAATGCAAGGGCAAAGAAAATGGACAAAGACGGGGTGGAGAGATCTGTAAGGGCAAAAGTGAAGAAGGAAGAAGGAAAGGACAAAGATGGGGTTGAGATAACCATCAGTGCAAAAGAGTAGGAGGAAGGCAGAAAAGGAGAGATGAGAGGACAGTTGTGCATTCCGAATCTGATGCAGTGAAGAATTGTCCTGGAGGTTCACGACACTCCAGCAGGGGGATACTTCAGTGCTGACTGAACATACTTCCACACGAATGAACATTATATCTGGAAGAAACTGTGGTGCAATACCCGGAGATACATTGCAGGCTGTGACTTGTGCCATCAAACTAACCACTGGAGCCTGAAGCCAATGGGCCTCCTATAGCCACATCCTACAGGCAGAGGCCGTTGGCAATGAATGGGAATTGAATTCATAATCAACCTGCTGATCTTGGGAACTGGGCATGACTGCTATGGAATGTGTGTCAACCACTTAACATAGATAGGTTGTTGGCGAGCCTGCAGGACAACAATCGAGGACCCGGCCGGTGAACTAATCATCATCCTCAACATTGTCTGCCTACACTGGGAGGCTGAAGAGGATGAATTGGACCAAGATGTACCTGTCACAGCAAACTACTGGAATCAGGTTGCGAGAATTCTGCAGATGCAGATGCTAATGTCTACAGTGTTCCATCCAGAAACGGATGGTCTCTCTGAAAACTTGCACAAGCGGGTCGTGTGCTATTTGTATGGCTTCGCAACTCACAATCAAGCCAACCGGGACAACTAGCTCCCATTTGCAGACTATGCTTATAATTCCTCAGTACACTGTTCAATGAAGCAGATGCCTTTTTGAACTTGATCTTGGCTACGAATCACCTGTGCTGCTACACCAAATTGCAGAGATCCAACTGCTGCAGGAAAATGAAACTGCGAACATCTTACATGGCTTCAAATTTGTTATACCATTTCAGTACATTTTGGGAGTCACCAGTGATACACAGTGTGACGCTCAGGATTAACAGACAGCTTAGGCTAACATGTCATGACATCCAATCAACCCCATGATCAATGCTGGTGTGAAGGTATTTTTGATACACAGGATTTGGCAATCACATATCCCAATGTCAACCCTATGTGATGCACACTGGTACACTATTATATTGGCTCATTCATGATCATTAGGGTATGTTGGAACACTGTTGAAGTGGATCTCCCAAATGACATGATGATCTACAACACAGTTAACATCAGCTTGCTCAACATGGACCGCAGGGAGGATGGTCGGGTTGCCTGGCAGCCGCCACCTCTGCTGTTACCGATGAACCACGCATGAACAAGTCATGTTGTCAAATCAATTATATATCCCAGGCTACTCTCTGGCGGAACTAGTGGGGAATAGGAACTGAAATGGGAAGGTTGGGACAAGAAGGATAACACATGGCAGCCAGAGGAGAATATGGCAAAAGCAAGAGTGAAAGTGAAGCGGTATTGGAAGGAGATCGGCGAGGGGCCAAAGGCAAACAGGAAAGCAGCATGGATCAGACATAGGAGGCATGATTGTGTTTTGAGCTGGGTGTTATGTTGTTTGAGAGGTTTCTCGAAGATGATTGGAGCAGTTTGTGATTTAGTGTGATGGCTCTGGTCACAGGGAGGCGCGGCTTTGCAATATTAATGCGGATCTGGGCAATACCCACGTAGTAGTTGGTTTAATTCAGTGGTCTGCTCTATCATTAGTAACATTTACTTCCATATGTACAGAGAGGCTAGTTACCCACAATAGATGCATAAATACCCAGATACACAGATACATTGATGAGAATTGAAACTTAATGCATGAGTTTGAAATAGTTATAATAATATGTAGTAACTGCAATTTCAAGATACACTAGTTGCACTTCCAAACAATATGATATTTTCCCAGGACGCTATACAGTAGCTCAACATGCTTTCAATATTGCAACTGCGATTCCTATGTGGTACACATATTGTCACCGCTTGTCTGATATCAATCCAGATTGGTTGCCGGTATTCCCAGGTTCTTCTGCAAGCTGATATATCATTCCAACCAACTCCAAAATCAATCCAGTGTACAGTTCCTGTCAGACTATTCTCCAAGACTCCCAGAGGCTCCTGGTTACAAGAATACATTTTGCTTATGGCAGTGTATGTGGCAAGCATTAAATAATTCTAAAGAGTTGGGTATTGCTATTCTCTTGGAAATCTTGCATGCAAGATAATTTTATCATTATTGGGTAACTAGCCCGTATACTAGAATAGATGGATTCGATATACCCAATCCCATATATTCACATTTCCTTACATTAGTTAATGTTGTAAGAAATTGTAGTTGGTTTAGGCAATAACAGCAAATTCAAATATTGTTTGGTTAATTCAAATGAATTATTTAGTCATACTGAACAGCTACACCAATTCCTCTGAATCCTTCCAGCTACTCTCACACAAACTGAGAACAGTGCAAAGTACTCTCAGATCATCGATTACTCCTTTCAGCTGCTTCACAATTATTCTCAAGTTGTTGACAAGTATTGAAGAATATATCCAAGTATGCATACCAATCGTTCAAATAGTGCAGAATCAAGCCATTAGGTTGTTCAAATTTGGAGCAATTTCATCTCTAGGCCTTATCCCCAAGACCATTCTTGTGCCACTTCAACCAGGAGCCATACTCTGTTGGAGTGATAATTATCATATTTATATCAAATTTTACAATTCAATAAACTATCTTACTCCTCTATATCTCATCTTAGACATTCACATTAATATACAGTTCAATATGTACCTATATTCACATGAATAGTCACAAGCTATACACCATAAATGATATTCAATCCAATATCTCTCTTCATGAAATGCGCCAGTCGAACTATTTCTCAGATAGTTAGAATACACATTGTTTTAGTCTGATTGACATTTTGGCTAAACCTGTCAAATAATCAGCCAAACTATTCCGATCTTTGTAGTGTAATTGAAAACCCACCCCATCCACTTGTTCCAGAGGATGTAATACCCAATGTTGAGTTGTCATCAACCTTGTATGACTGGTAGATACTATTGTCATGGCAGGCAGGCACTAATGAAAATACATCATGTGATCCAGTAGTCAAGCTGATGTATAAAACTGGAAACAATAGAACTCATCCTTGGAAGGTGTTATGAAGGTTATTTTCTTCACTTTCCATATCATGATTGCAGATGATATATAATTCAGACGCTATGCCTTCGCTGGCCTGGATATATTGTATCTGCAGTCAAATGTAAAATACTGAAACCAACTAGAATTGTAAAATCATTGATAGTAATTCAAAAGGCAATGCTGGAGTTTAATCCATATAGTATGAATGAGTACCATCTGATATTGACTAAACACCAATACAGCAATATTGGATCACCAGGCATCTTTAATTTGTGTGTGGAATTGTTTTCAGATATTGCAATTTTTGAAACTTACCTATACATATCTAAGTGGGGTTAATTTAATACCTCTTTACAGTTTATAGATATGTGTTTCTCTCAAATCGTACTTCTACATTAATACAGAGAGGAAAGAAGGCTAGTTCTCCCAATTCTGGAAATGTAAACGATGAACTCTGTATGTATTTTGGAAGTTTGAAGTAGTGGATAGTAGGTTGATAACTATTGCAGAGTCAATATCATACTATTCTTGAGGTGTATGATATGTCAGTGGCTTTGGTTTGTAGACAAGACTGATATACAATTCATTTCAGTTGAGCATCTGTTACATATTATTAACTGCTTGCCTGATCAATATACATTGTTTACAATGCTATAATTTAGCTATTCGGATACATCTGTGGCACGATCATTGTTAGAACCAATTTGCTGAATCGACTTTGATATATAGCTTCTCAGATGGATGTTTCAACATGTAACAGTGGAATATAACCCAAAGCCAGGTAACAGCTATTGTATATTGTTGGCTAACCATGAGACTTAGGCCTCTAGCAATTATCTTACCTGTACATCTACATCTACTAATACATGTATCCACGTTTGCAGTCATAATCATGAAAATACCATATGTTTGCCTATGAGGCCGAATGAAGGTAACCATGCCCTTATACTATATCTGCTGTTCCAGCAAATGAATACATTTCAGACATTGGATTTCACGAGTATTCTTCTTTTCTGATGCACCACATAATATAGTTAACAATTCACATCACCACCTTCACAACGAGACAATGTGACACATGATTAGTGCGAGCACGGATGTTGGTCGTTTCGTCATACAATTGAGCCCCCATATGGCAGTGGAGAAGAGTTCAGACACCAACTGGCACATGAGGCGTCACTAACAGTGAAGACAATGATGATCATGAGTATGGGATATGACTATTTGACAATTGAAATAAGCAAAACCACATATCATCGATATATCTGAGTTACAATTCCATTCCTACATGTCTGTTGAGTGCCATCATCAGTCTGAGAACTGAAAATTAGTTGTGGGATGTTACTGCTGAATCGGCAATACTAAGAACTAAGGCGAAGTTGAGAGATGATTTAAGAGTTAGCAAAGTTAATCCAATACTCCTTCTAATTGAGTGAAATGCACCAATTTCAATTGGCTTGTCAACCTACAGCTCTACCAATCTCCAAGAAGCCCACCTGCGCAGGCATTTGAGGGCCACTTAAACATACCTAGGAGAATTAGACTAACCAAGCAGCACTCTTACCACTGTGAACATCTGTATGAGCGAAGTGCACTTACAGAGATTTAACCCATGCTGGAAGCACTCCCTTGGCTGGAACACAATCACTGGGGAGAATGTTGCACAGCAGAACTGAACTTACTATTGAGACGTACTATATCACCGTTTTCAACTGTATGTACAACAATGGCACTGAATGCTCCAAGGCTACAACTGCGAGCGAGTCAGGAAACGCAACCAAGATTGCCCAGATTTAGTATGTGGATCTAGATTTGAAAGAGCTGGGTCTTGAATCGATCAGAATGTGGTTTTGAAAGCCCACTCTTGAAGAAAACCCACTGCACTGGATTGCGATGGTATCTAGAGTAACATTGACGCCTTCCCTAGCATGTAAAGTCCATATGAATATCGAACGTCAAATCCCAATATGCGTATCCCTGCGCTGCACTAACGCTTGGAGACAGATATACTCCTTGAGCCAAGCCAGACTACGGAGACAGACAACACGGAAGTTGGAACCCACTTACACGGGAGGATAAGTTTACAAAGGAAGCAGTTTAACTGCCATGAACATGTGCACAATCGAAGTGCACTTACCGAGACACCTACCCCACAAAGGAAGTACATATATCACAAGATGCTCTCTCTTGATCGAAGGGATCTCGTACCAGCAATATATTGTGCAGGATAAGGTGCAGTTACAGTGGAGACCTGTGCATATTCGCAGACTGACTGATGACAATGATGACCGTGCAGATTACAATCGTTATGGACAACTATGGTCCACGAACCATCTGTAACTGCAACTGTTCATGACGTCTAAGTTCGCAATGTTCACAGAGAGAGGCAATGCATTTGAACTCTTATTGATTGCGGCTCAACTAGTATTTACATGGTGCCAAGACTGCTTGGGCAACTTGGACCATTGTCAGAACTAGCAGGTATCGCTACTTTGGATCTTGAGAGCCAGGGATGATGTTGGGGTAAGATAGTTGGAAAATGACATTCTGGTGCCTATCTATTGAAGCATAGATGCAGGTTGACGAGCCAGATGTCATCATTGTACCTATGATGGCTTACAATCTCATACTTGCCCTTTCTTGGTTTCAATCTAGGAATCCCCAGTGACTGGGCTAGAGGCCAGATGTTTGGTTTGCAGACTGTGGTTGGAAATCCTGGAAGTATGCAACCTATCACATTGTTGCCCTTGGGAGATGGAAGTGGGGATGATGTTGCTTTTGAACCACCCCCAGCTGTATATATCCAGATCTCGGGGGCCACCACATTTGATGACGTAGTTGCTAGTAATGAGGTCATTGTAGCCTCTGCCATCCAAATCAACAAGGGCACCAATCAGCTGGGAGCATCAACAATGTTGGAAGGTGTCACCTCACAAAGATGAGATCAGACAAGCCCTGGTTGATGCTGAATGGGCAAACAGGGAGCAGCCATGGTGGTTGCAGCAGAAGGGGGTCCACAGGGGAACCTTGAATGAATGCTACCGGCTCACCAAGACACCGAGGGAATAATTGGATGAACAAACTTGGCCGTATTGTGGCCAACCATTTCGATCTGGACCCCTGGATTTTCCCTTCCACAGCTTCCATCCTTTCTTTTATTTGTGTGGCTAACAGAGATGCAGTAGATTCCAAGCCATACCAATCTGTGGAGGTTTGGAGTTTAGTAAACATCCCCACAGATGAATGAATCTTCACAGTGGGTGAGTGCACTTAGAAGCACCGAATATTTCTGTAGAATTGGATGCTGGGGCAACAGATATTGTCCCAGATATAGAAGACAACAGTGCTGCATAAGGCTACTATATTGAGAACATGAGGTATTGTTATGACCATGGGAATTGAACTGATGAGCGCAGATATGCCTATCCCTGAGGTGCTCGGAGATGGAGGACAATCAGTCCTTTAACTATTGCAGTACATACAAGGTTATGTGAAATTCCGCCATTCTTAATATATTAACTTTTGTTGATATGCTACAAGACTAGCAATTGAAAGCCCATATGCAGCTATACATACTGGCAGCCTTACTGTACCGAATAAATTGCCAACTAGTATTTCAGATTATATCGAGCAGCCGTATGGCAGAGAATGCAATGCCAATTGACTTACGAAGTTATACTTCAGAGAATAACATACCGGTGGCGATGCCAACCCAGACTTGGTGAATGCAAGTGGCATAACTACGATGGCAATTGACAACTACACATTCGACACCCCAATGAATCCGTTCTGGTTCATAATCCATACCAAGCCAGATGAGATTGGTCATCAGCAGAGCAACAACATTCAAAGAGGGAAATGACTGTACCGGATTCACAACCCCTAGGATAGCAATTACTGTACCACATGTGCTGGCAGGAAGCTCAGTGTGATATGTTCATCATTAGACATAGCTAGCTGTTGCAAATGCACCTGCAGACAAAGCCACTAACATACGTTATGGTGCAACTGGGCATGACCTAGGGAACGATCACACACAGAAGCACACATGTGCCAGGAGCAGGGATGCTTAATTACCCCGCACACAAACTCAATATTTACTCTCTCCCCACCACAACGCAACCATGGGTCAAGTGAAGTGCAGAGATACAGCTACTGACAGGGAGAATGATATTTGGGAAGGAAAACATGCATACCACTGAGGTCTTGAACGATATATCCGTGCTGCTGCTTAAACATATGGTATACCATGAGGAACCTTGCGAGACTAACTAAGTGGGGCACAGCCCAGGAGTGCAGCACATGAGAAAGACCAGCAGTTGACTCTGGAAGAGGAGGAATCAATTGTAAAGTTTTGTCAGACTCTTGATAACTTGGAACATCCATTGCAAGCAAAGATGGTTAAGGAAATTACAAAGTCCCTTCTACTCCCACATCGGTGACATCAACTTGGTAAGCACTGGATGACATGCTTTCAAAACCACCATCCTGCAATTACTGCAAAGTTAAGCCAATGTCACGACTGACAAAGGGCTAATGCAAATGATACTGAAATTTTATATGACTTTTCGCAAGGTATATCATTTAAGTCTATAAATGTATTTTATGCTAATACTGGTCACAGTAGCTGGGAAAACTTATCAGAAAGCTCAATGCACAACCAGAAAACATTTACAATATGGATGAAAAGGGCTTTCAACTTAGTCAGGCTCTCAAAGTGAAGGATATATACCGCCAAGGTAGAAAGAATCCCTGCTATAGCAAGGATGGTCAATGCACAATGGTTACAGTTATAGATTGTATTGCTGCAGATGGTAGAGTTATACCACCCATGTATATCTACAACGGGGGAAAGCATCTACAGGAATGGCATGCTGGTGTGAAACATAATGAGGAAGCATCATTTGCATGGTCAACTAAAGGCTGGACGGACATTCAATTGCGACTGGAATGGGTGGGACAGAACATTGAGAAATATACAATTAAGATGTTTGTACCATTAGATTGACCTTCTGCTCATGCTAACTATTCCAGTGCAAAGGGCAAGCCACGTATTCTAATTCTTGATGGGTATGGCTCTGACCTAATATGGCAATTTTTTGATTTTTACTTGAAAAGTAATATCCACCCTACGTGCCTTCCTGCAAACTCTACACACATGCTAAAACCTCGAGATGTTGGGCTGTTTGGTCCTCTTTCCCAGTGCAATAGCAATGAGCTTGATTTATGGGTTACAAAAGGAGGGAATGCAATTAAGAAAGGATAGTTTTATAAGTAAGCCCACCTGCTATATCACTCTATACCCCACTCTAATTCTTTCCTACAGACTTGTCACACCCAGTAGAGCTGCAGCATATACTAAGAACAACATCTTGAGTGCCTTTGAGGCAACTGGGATCTGGCCAGTTAATCCACACAAGGTATTTATTCGGCAGTCACGAAATATCACTCGATTTGAATCCTGCCAGCCACTCCCACTCCACTCCTCTGCGCAACCCCCAGACCGCCCAGAGCTGTAACCTCATTGGCCTGCAGTGCACTTCACCCTGTCACTCACCAATCATCATTCTCTGTCAGGCTGAAGACTCTTATAGCGCAGCTGCGAAGGTAAGCTCAGAGTGTATATGCTTGTATGGAATAAGGGGAAGAAATGCTGAGAACACTTCACTCAGGGGACAAGGACACCACTGCAGTAGCAGCAAAGGACCGCCGCCACCTTGGTCAAGCTCATGTGTATACAGCTGACAATGTGGTTCAGCTCAAGGCAGTGAGAGAGAGGCTAGACAGAGAATAAATGGCCAAAGCCAAAACACGCCAAGAAAAGGCTTCAACAAAGGTAGTATCCTCTGGACAGGGGTCAACGAGCTCTAAACATGCAGAAAAGAAGATACCTGTAATTGTGCATAGTGATTGGGAGAATGAGGAAGAAGATATGGTGGGTGGAAAGGAGTGTGATGAGGTGGAGAATGGGGGGGAGGAGGACTCTGTTGTAAATATTGGTGATATGCTGGACCTAGAGGATGCTATAGAGCATGGAAATGGGAGAAAAGGGGTTAGTAGTCAACCCCCAGTGGTGACTAGGTCAGGGAGAGGGGTTAAGACTGGTCACTTGGGTCGATAAATTCCACCCGGGGGAGATCTGTATCCAAGAAAGGGGTGGTCACAGGGTATAATAGATCACTGGACTCAGAGAACGATGATAAGTGCACCGAGTTAACAGATGGTATGTACACTGGTTGATCATTCAACGACAAGAACCAAATGAGAGTGAGCGAGTGCACTGTGTAATTAGAGACGATTAGTGTATGTAGCATAAAATGCATGTCAAGTGTACCGACACATACCGCATACAGATGATAAGTCAAACCAGTCTGATCCACCCGAAACTAACGAATGAATGGCTGCAATATGGCTATCACCACAGTTCCGGATGAGATAACCATTGACTGCAATTTGGCTACTAATACAGTTCCACATGAGATATTCAATGAGTACTATATGGCTACAGACACAGTTCCGAACAAGATACCACATGACTAAAATATGGCTACCAAACCACTTCCAAATGAGATACTAAATCACAGTGATATAGCTACCAAAGTGGTCCTGAACAAAACCAGATGTGACCACTGAGCAAATCGAATAGCCTACAGAATGGCATCACAAGAGACATTCGGCATCACTACCAAGAGACCATGATTCTATTCTAACATCGACAGATATGACTGCCAAAGGACTTCACAGAGATCAAACGAGAGGATTGCTGGGAGCCCTACTGTACCAAGTCTCTGCTTGAGATGCTTGCCGAACGGTGAACCAAATGATCAAAATCATCATTGAATGGCATACCACACTGAATGCCACACTACCAAACCAGTGGCCCTATAAATGACTGCTGAGAAGCAAATGGATATTATACCAAAGCTGCCTGCCAGGATGGCAACTGTGAAGTCGACCAAGAACAGACCGAACCTATGATCCCAATGGCATACACTGACACACAGTGCAGTGAGATGATACTGAATGCCAAATCACAAGATGGTAAGATCTGCAAATGCAATGTACAAAGCCGCTTACCAAGAGCAGAAGTGGAATCCTATCATCGTGAGTATTACCGCCTACTGTGATCCTTACATGCTACATATTGATTAATGATATGCCACCCATGTCTTATGCAATTGGCATCAATTGTGCCACCCCAGAGTGGTCACCACAAGTGCTGTATGCAAATCATAGTTATGATTCAAGAAGTGGATGCTCATATTGTTGTCCAAAGTTAAGACCAGATCTACGTGATGATTGACTATTTCACCAACATTAACATGGCCAATTGCAATGATGGTCTAAGCCTACAATCTACGTTGCTACCACGAAGGTGAAAGCCTAACTGATTTACGTGTTGAGTCACACAGCAATATCAATTACACTGTTACCGAGCCATGATGGTAATCAACAATCATTATGATGGAGAAGTGATTGTGGGAGCAAGAAATATTCAAAATGTAGATAGCCATGTCAGACCAGTCAAGTCCAACCTACAAGTCCAAAGCCCAGGTGGAGGCAGTCTACTGAGACATGTACTGAGATGTTAATGGAGGAACAACTGAAGCCACCATTGAAGAGTGTGCACTCAGGGAGTCGAGTTGATGGTCACCGAAGAGGACTTCGAAAAATGATTGCCTAGTACTGATGACTACAGGCTGCAAGATTTACTCTATAGAGCATGGGGATGCACTGCACTGAGCTCAGACAGCACTAGCACACTTGAACTTGGTAAAGCATAACCACCTTTGAAAAGTGTACATGTTAGATGTCAATGAGTGAGATATTGCCTACACTGATGCAAGTCATGTCAATGATTAATGATCACTGAACACTACAACCGATATGGGCAGGGGAAGCTCCCATCTGATGCCATGTCATTAGTGGAACGTCTCAACCACTGTGAGGATTCCAACAAAGACCAAAGCCAAGATATGAGCTGCGAGATTGATGGTCATTGCATCGTGAGTTAGGATGTCGAGATTTACAGATGGGATTACATTTGGACGTAATTGTGTTTCTCTCTACTGTTTCTCTTCTGGGATTTTGGCCCCTAGCAAATGGCATTTGCATGGGTTTTTACTGCCTGCCACAGCAGGTGGTATTTCCACATGTGTCGGATCTGGCAAGAGGTGACAGAGAGCTGAACGGATCCATTGCAGCACTTATGCATTCGCACAATTCCATACATAGGATGATTGTTTTACACCTTGTTCCCATTTCCTTCTCTTCTCGAGTGATTGGTTTTTAGCCCAGTATCAATGGCATTGGCACAGATTTTTACCACCTACAACTGGAGGTGGAGTTTCCCTGTGCACGGGATCTGCCGAGAGGTCTGCCTGAGTGGCACCAATTTGAAGCTGGACTTTTGGTTTCATCCAAGTACGTATGTCACAAAAATGTATAATGCTTCCTTCCCTTTCTTTTCTTTTTCTCTTCTAGGGATTATGCAGCCCAGGAGGTCTGTACCTAAACAGCAGGATTATTTAATGGTCACATGTGACCCGGGGCCAGGTCATGCTGCATTTGATTATGCATCCAACAGCATAACTCTCTGCACAGACCTGGTGCAGAGGGTTGACATTTTGAAAATTGCTTATGGTAGGTCATGGAAATCACGGAGAATGAGCTGGATGAAGAAAGGTGAGGGAGTCGGGCTATATTTATCAAACAATGGTGTTTGGATCTACATGCGGTAAATTGCCAGCTGAAAGTGCTGTAACCTGATAGGGCAACGTCATTTATCACTCATGTAATGTGTGTAGTGGTGGATGAGAAATTGAGAGGCTTCGAAGCTTTTCGAAGCGAATATTTATACATAGACACGATTCATTGGCGGCCAACCACGACTGCATGCATTTTTGCATCCAATTGCTGGGCATCCAATGACTGTTTGTATGTCATTGAGGTGAGCGTCAATGGAGCTTCAACGATTTTTGGTCTTACATTATCAGCAATCAAAGGGCTGCATTGTCACATCCTTCCAAAGTGATTGTATTGGCCATTTATATAGGTAAAAAGGAAAGTAACATGCTCATTGCCCCATCCTGGAAATGAGCGTCAATGATGCGTCAAAGGTTTTTGGGCTTCCGATTCTGATAATAAGGAATAACCTTCATCGCTGTGACACATAATGGAAGTATTGGCCACCTTTACAGCCAAAAATGGTAACGGCAAAATCACTAATATCAGCGAAGATTGAGCCTCAATAGAGCATCAACGATTCTTGTTCTTGCATCTTGGAAAATCACACTGCTGTGCAATGACATTAAGCTATAATCGAAGTGTTGGCCGCCTTTAAGGGCAAAAATTGTGTTGACGATATTGCCACCACTTCCTGAAAATGAGTGTCAACAATTTTTAGTCTTCCATCTTGGATAATCAAAGGACAATTCAACTGAGTCTACCCATAATCATAGTATCAGCCGCCTTCAGGTGCAAAACTGCTACAGATGATATCACTACTACCTCCTGAAAATGAGTGTCAACCGAGTGTCAACGATTTTTGATCCTCTATCTTGGATACTTGTAGCGCTGCTCACCGGAATTGAGCCATAATCAATGTATCGGCCGCCTCAATGGGCGAAACTGCTAGCAACAATATAGCTACTACCTCCAAACAGTGAGTGTCAACAGAGCCTCAATGTTTATTGGTTTTGCATCTTGGATAATCTAAGGGCTATGGAACGGCGTTAACCCACAATCAACCTATTGGCTGCATTGATGGGCAATAATGGTAGTGACGATATCGCGACCGCCTCCTACTATGGATCGCCCCTGGAGCGTCATCAATTTGTGTGGGGGCTCAGAAAGCTGCACAACTATCAACTGCATTGCATTGCTCCTAAATTGAGTTTGACATGGTCAGTATTTTCAATGTGTCTTTGTATACAACTTCACAAATATGCATGCAATGTCTCACAGATCTGACTGTTTTTACTTGTAGCTGTAGAGTCAATATTTAGGAACGCGCATTCTATTTTCCTATAACCTAACATTTCGCAGTCTCGCAAGTCGGGTAATCCAGCTTTCCAATTCCTACCGTGATGTTTGATTCAAAATCTCTAAATACGTCATTGCTGGATTTCATGAACTCTTCCAAAAATGAATGTGTCTGTATTCGTGATTTGAGTGACCTTACTTTACACATCATCTCCAATGCTTGGTGGGCTTCAATGAATTTAGCCTCGAAACGTCCTGTTGGTTGGAATAATTCTGACCATGCTGCTTTGTGGTGATTTGATTTGCACTGCGGAATTGAGGATACCGGCAGCCCTGGCATCATATGTATCATTTGTCTTCAAGTTCTTTGCCATCCATCAGATCATGGGACCAGCGCAATGGTGAAACACCAGTGGGCAAAAGCTCACATCACAAGGTGAAACAAATTAACAGAGTCCGAAGTTACTGAATTGACTAGTTGAATGGTCGATGACACAGCATTGGCCATCCTGAAGTGAAAAGGATGTCAAGAAATTGCAATAGTAAGTTTGCAAAGGAAATTCATATTCGACATTCAGGTTTGATTCACATCAACTGAATTGACAGACAAAACACTCCAACCTGGCAGCTAAGGACTTTGAAACTTCTGAATTTCACCAAGACTCATGGAATCGCTACCTCATGTTAGGATTTGTTTCGGCTCATATTGTATGGAACCCAAAATCAAACCTTGAGCTACGGCGGTATTATAAAGCATTACGCAGTGACCTAGTACTGCCCTCTGCCTCCACCACTATTCCCAACACTCGCTGGAGGGAATACTCACTGACCTTGGATGCAATGATGAAGCAATTGCTGTCAGGAAATAAAGTGAGTGTAGCATTGGACTGGAGGACATCAACGAACAAACTAGCCATAATGTCCAGTATTGTGTACTATGTGGATCGAACTGGGCATAGCATGAAGTACAACTTGCGTCCGATGCAGTTGATCACCGATTCATTTCCCTTTCCCAAGGCTAATTAAGGTAGGTAGGTGAACGGTCAACGTAATGGAGCAACGCTAGCCGTACATTTGAAGGAGGTTCTTAATCATTTTGAGCCCACAGACGGCCCTTTGCTATGAATTATGACTGATAATGCTTCCTCAAATCACTCGATGACTCGTGAGCTGCAATCAACCCTCGAGACGTCCGGAATTGAGTGGGCTGCATTGTGGAACCTCATATCGTACATGGCGCAAGCCATACAGCTGGCTTTAGGTGCATTCATGAGCAGTCTCAGTGTAAAAGGCCCCACCAAGACTTAGAAAGCCCATGAGCGTGATCATCAATTTGGAGAGAATGAAAGCATAGACATCAGGAAGAGTCAAAGACATCGAAACGAAGGCAATGCTAGAATCGACAAGGTGTCGGCTATGTGACCAGGTTTAGCAAAGATAATTGAGAAAGTACATATTTCAACATTCAATGTCTCACAGATCTGACTTTCTTTGTTTGTAGCTGTAGAGTCAATATTTAAGAACCTGCATTCTACATTCCTATAACGGTACTTTTGGTAGTCACTCAAGCCGAATTACCTACGTTTCTACTCCCTACCGCAACGTTAGCTTCAAAATCTTTCATTACCTCATTGCTAGAGGTTATAATCTCCTCAAGAAATAATCATCTGTTTATTCATGATTTGAGCGACCTTACTTTACACATCATCTTCCATGCTTGGTGGGCTTGAATGAATGTGGGTTCGAAAGGTCTTTCTGCTTCGAATGATTCTAGACATTTGCCATTGTGGCAATTTTGATTGCACTGTGGATTTGAGGAGACCGGCATCCCTGGCATGATTGGTAGTGTTTGTCATGAAATTCTTCGCCATCCTTCAGCACATAGGACCAGTTCAATGGGGAAACACTTGCTGGCAAAAGTTCACATCCCAAAGTTAAACGAATTAACAGAGTGGAAAGTTACGGAATTGACTTGGTTGATTGTCGACGATACAGCTTTGGCCATCCTTAAGAGGCAAGGAAGTCGAGGAATTAAACTAGTAAGTTCGCAAATGAAATCCATATTCGATATTCAGGTTTGATCTCTATTAACTGAATTGAAAGACAAAAGGCTCCAAATTGGCAGCTAGGGACTGTGAAACTTCCGAATTTCAACGAGACACGTGGAATCGCTACCTCATGTTAGGATTTGTTTCAGGTCATAATCCATGGAACACTATATCAAATCTCGGGCTATGACAGTCATATAAAGCATCAAGATGTGGCCTTGTGCTGCCGTCCGCCATGACCCTTCGCGACATTTCCCAGAGAGATTGCTGACTGACCGTGGATGCAATCAAGAAGCAATTACCGTCACCAAACAAATTTACTTCAGTATTGGATGGATGCACATCATCAAACGAACAAGCCATAATGTCAGTCATTGCTTGCTACGGGTAACGAAATTGCGCTTTGTGAGAAGTTCAACTGGATTTCGATGAAGTTGATCACCTATCCATCTCCTTCGTCGAAATCTAAATAAGCATGATAGGTTGACATCCAACATACTGGAGCAAGGCTAGCCGTACATTTGAAGGACATTCTTGATTGTTTTAAGCTTAACAACGGCCGTTTACTGGGAATTGAGACAGATAATGCTTACTGAAATCACTCGATGACTGGTGAGGCGCAATCAACCCTTGAGGCTTCCGGAATCGAGTGGCCTGCATTCAGGAACCACATTCCATGCATGGCACACGTCATACAGCTGGCTTTAGGTGCATTCATGAGCAGTCTCTGTGTAACAAGCCGCACCAAGTCATGGGAAGCCCATGAGCGTGATCAGCAATTTGGAGAGAATGCAAGCATAGACATTAGGAAGAGTCACAGACTTCAAATAGAGGGCAATGCTCGAATCAACAAAATGTTGGCTATGAGACCAGGTTTGGCGAAGATAATTGAGAAAGAATGTATTTCAAGATATGTTGAACACCCTGAAACCGAGTATCATATAGCAGAGAGTGCTTGGGGTATTGATTATGCTGACACCTGGTCGTCGAAACGAGTTCATTTACTGCCAAACAGCCCATGTACGAATCTCAGTACTACCAATTATGGATGTGAAAACATGGTGGAATTCGACACTGGAGTTGCTTGAGTGAGCGTTCAGATTACGAGACATCGCCCGTGGGTGGCTCCAGAATCCCACAATCAGTTATTACTGGCCACTCTTCACTACTCAGGACAAATCGACCATTGTCAAGCAGGTGATGGAAGTTTTGAGGCCATTCCAATCCTGGACCCTGTGGATGTCGAAGAGGCATATGGTCACATTACATCATGTTATCGCAGTCTCCAATGACATGTTCAATCACATGGATGGCGTTATGCAAGCTGTCGCTAAGATGACTGAATGGAAGGAAGACTTGTGCTTTGCTGTAAAGTTAGTGTGGCAGAAGATGTCCAAATATTGTGCTGAAGTGACTCCAATGATGGGTATGCTTGATTTTCGGCGCATATCCTTGATCCTTAATGGAAGTTGCGATGGTTTCTGAAGTAGGACAACGAACTGGATATTATTCCTCAGGACGAGACATCTGATACTTCCCAATACCAAGAGGCATTTCTGAAGTATGTGGAGAAAGAATACTAGGTCAAACATCGACGTATGCCGGTCAATAGACCTGAAAGGGTACCAAGCAACAATCTCTTCCCGTCCGTAACAGCTTCAGTATCCGGGCATTCATTCTTAGATCCATATGATGTGTCCAGCGATGATGAAGAATACTTAACACCTAACAATGTGGCTGAGACTACGCCCAGACGAAGCGATCGCGTATTATGCTGATTGACCACCGCCTGACTCGATTTGAATCCACTGCCCGCAGCACTAAAGAATTGGCGGCATACTAATCCAAATTTCGATGATTGCTACTCCGACCCAATGGAGATTAGCAGTATATTTTGGATACTGGACATCTCCAACTGGATGCACCAACATGAGGAAACGCAATCAAAGTATACCGATCTCTCTAATCTGGCACGCGACATAATCTCTATCATACCACATGGTGTTGGAGTGGTTGCCAGTGTTTCCCTTGCGCGAGATGTTATGGGCTGGAGGCAGTCAAAAACCTCAGGTGAGACCCTTCGGTAAAAAGTTGTTGTAAGGCAGTTTGCTTGAGCCAGTAATGGGACATTGCCAGCCGATGACCCAGCATTGGTTACGTCGAACACAGAGAACTACTCCGAAATGAAGTGAGAGCCGGAGGAATGAAATTGCACAGAATGGCCACGGTGCATGACTGTTTGGTGATGTGGCAGGGCAGCCAGAACTTACGTGCTACATAAAAGAAATCTTGCGCTCAAATCAAGCAGATGACTGCCATTGGACACTATTCGGACACGGAAGAGATGGTCAAAGCATGCTGGTCACTCTTCCAACACGATTGTGTGGCGGCATTCAAATTGTCCGAAAGCTCACCTCTGCCACAAGCATTCTCTGCAAAGGACCTAGATGGAGGACGAACTCAAATATTGAATGTCCGCCGAATCAGACGACTCAACCGTCATGCTGTCGCAAGTGATGAGGATAGCACACTTGAAAGCATTTTCAACACCAGAAATTGGCTTAACTGGAATGGCGACACAGATAATCCCAATGACAGTGAAGATAATTGCACGGCAGATATTGAATCTGATATTGAGCGAGACAATGCCATTGAGGATCTTAAAATCCCAGTGCAGCAGGATGTGAGTGCTACACCAGATGTCCCCAGATTGATTCGGCCAACATGGAAGTCAAAGAGACAGGTTGAAAAGGTGTTGGTGATGGTCAATGCAATGGAAACGAGGAAAAATATGCGGATCAAGACAAGGTAGGGCAGAATGCGTCACTGTTTCACAAGCTTCTTTTTGTAGCTTGACCGAGAGTTTTGGTTAGAGATATATTATGGGTGAATGGTGAGCAGTCGCTTGTGAATATCGGTTGATAAAGAGACGTATGGCGGGTGCAATGAATCTGTTGGCAAGATATACAAATTATCATAGTATGAGAGCGAACAGAGCAAGAATATTATTGCACTCGGCTTTGCCACTCACCGGGTCTCAATCTGTCACAAAGAGAACCCATATAATGAAATCATTATGCAAACAACTATCGATCACAGAAGATGTTGAATCGACAATACATTAAAATGAACGTCAAAGGAGCGTCAACAATTTTTGGTCTTGTCAGTACCGTAATTGAACAGTGATTTGGTCTCTGTTAAGCATCACTGATATATTGGCAGATGTTATAGGCAAAAGAGACAGCAACATGGTGACTGCCCCATTCTGGGAATGAGTGTCAACAAAGCGTCAATGATTTTTAGCTTTCCATCTTGGGTAATCTAAGTTCCGATTGGTTGGAGACATCCATTGATGAGATATTGGCAGCTATTAGGGGCAAAAACAACAGCGACACGCTCCCTGCCAGATCCTGAAAATGAGCGTCAACGGAGCGTCAACAGTTTTGATTGTTGCATATTTGCCAATCAAGGCATCACGCAGCTCTTCGAGCACATAACACAATTCTTGAGTGCCTGGATTGGGAAAAATACAATATATCATAGGATAAACATGGATTCCAAATTGATCGATATTGCATACTGAGAATCATGCAAAAACGTATCATTGTTTGTTGAATAGCCGATTCTGATAAGATGCTATTATTTATCTTCAAAATCAAAAGCATTATATGAATCTATAGATGGACCCACTGGGCAACCCGCTGACAACCTGCTGAATCCAGACGCGATGGGAGAGTTCTATCGAACCGGACCTGGGTTTATGGTTCTGGTTTATTGACATCCTGGACCGCCAATCTGGCAAATGTTCGGTTTGGATCTGGACCTGTACCTGAAGTGACGGTCTGGAACCGTTTGTAATATTAACCAGAATGATCACCAAGGACATTGTGCCAACCTAACACCTGACAAAGGGCGCCGACCTCATACGAGGATGAACTACAAGGAAATTGCACTGACTGAACACCAGATGAAATGCACTGACCTTGTACTGTTACGCACTCTAAGAAAACAGCCACCAAGCTGAATTCTGGATGGAAAGGCACTGACATTCCAGAGGGGCCGAAATCCGCTGACCTCATACTGGTATGATCACCAAGACTTTGGGACCAACCCAACACCAGGAGGAGAGGCCCTGAACTAACACTGGGACACAAGGTACAGTCCTATCACCGGGACAGTAGGCACCGACCAAACACCACAATGACAGCCCTCACTGTTGCAGCTGGGGCACACCACGATGATCAAGCTCTGACCTTATACCAGGATATGCAATGTGACGCGAAAACACAGGATGCCTCTCCCATTCTAAGGAAGACACTAATCCGAAGGAATACTTAGAAAAAGAATTGACAATGATTGTAGGAGTAGGAAGGATGCCAATGACAATACTGCTAGTCGTGGGGGGAGAAGTCACAGTGAACACAACCCAAGAGATAGACATCATGACAGGTTGCTAAGAGACAAGACTGTGAGAGGTGGTAATGCTGGGCTAGGAAAAGAACGAAACAAAGTGCACACCTCAAAAAGAATGTCAATTAACCCAACTCCCCTTCCAAGAACTCACAAACTAGCAATTGAACTTAGGTCACCAATTGCTGCCAATACACCACCTAATCCACCATCCCATCTCCAAACCACTACAGACAGTACAAATCGAAATGTCACCTGAAAACAGTAGATCTACGTCGGCCACAGGTTCCAGTGGCTGTAGCGATTCCTCCGGCACCAACCCATCTGCCAGCGCCATGCCTCCCGCCAATGCCTCGTCCAACAATGTGTATGATCACAGGCTATTCATCGAGTCCTTGGTCGTCGCCATCAGTCAGGAACAGAAACAATTGCCATTGTTGGGAATAATGGGCGCTCCAGTCTTCGGAGGTGTGCAAGTTACCAAGTGTATCGAAACCTAAGAAAGCCTTTTGTGTCCCACTGGGACCAACCCTGCAGCCGAAGACATCGTTGCAACTTTTCCATACTACGGCTCAGAAACAATCCAGCAGATGATCCAAATGATGAACGGATATTTGGTGAAGAATCGGAAGCTGCTGGAAGACGGACAGGAAGACACCTTCTGCCACGCCACTAGCCGAGTCTATATGTATATGAAATTGTACTTAGAGTAACTCTCCAAGGACCAGCGGGAATGTGGGGAATTTGGCCTGAAAGCTTTTATCCTCGCCTACAACAACATCAGCCGCACTATGATCAACAAGGGAGCCGTGGCTGAGTACTCAGAGGTGGAAATGTCGCTTGGGGCCCTGCCAAGGGACTTAAGAGCGAAAGCCTTGTTGAAACTCAAACTCGACTCTAGAGACCCCTGGACGTTCACACACGATGAACTCTGAAACTGTGTCTTCCATATATGTGTTACCGCCAATGTTGTTGCCCTCCTGGATTTGGAAAGAGCATTTGAGGTGCTAGGAGTCTCCCCTTACTCAATCTCGACTGGAGTTGTACTACCACAGATGCCAGTAGAGGTGAACCTTCCGGCAAGCCCCAGTGAAGAGACTCTGGCACCAGCGCAAGCCACAGAGAAAATTCCTATCACAAAAGCCAAAGACACAATTCACATCAAAATGGACAACTTCATGAAAGCCTTTGTGGCCTGGACCTTCCAGATGAGCAATGTGAATGAGCCCAGATACGGAGGTTACAACACTGCCAGAGCATACCCGATCCAGGATGACCATCCACCATCGCACACGGCAATGAACTACCCACCCCCAAATACACCAATGGGCACCGCTTACTACCAACCAGGACCCGAATACCAGCAGTATCCACGGCAATGATTAGGACCCTGTATCTCTGGTGATGATCCCAGACACATCTCCAGATTCTGTCCCAAAGTGCACATCAATCACGAAGAAGGTATTGTCCACCTCAATCAATGTGGAAGAGTAACATCAGGATCAAGAGCAGGAAATGGAGGAGAGATATCATGATATGGACTGGAGAGAACGTTTTTGTCAATGGGGGAGTAGCTCGACCAGGGCAGAAGGGAGGGAGAGTAGCCACTATCACTGCACCACACCCGCCTCAGCTGCAGCATGTTGCAAGATCTCAGCAGTTTCAGAGGGCCAGTGCTCAGGTGACTGTGTTTCACTCAGGGATTGCCCGACAGCAGTCGGAAGTCAATGGGTACTACTTTGGCTGGTCTACAGGTGAGGAAGAGAGAAACTGATACTGTATCAAGTAATTGCGCGACTAGGATGAAAAGCAACAAGAAAGGCAAGGTGACAGCAGAGTGGAGGAAGAGGAGGAAAGTAAAACAGAGGAGGAGAGAAACAACCATTGAGGCAACGAAGAGACAACACAAAAGGTCCGCTGTGGTACGTGCAGAGGGAGTATATGCCCTTGTGGATGAAAGCAGGAACAGGACGGACAAGGTGACCAGGGGTGATGATGAGAGGGTAAGTATAGGGAAAGAGGTTCTAGAGGTTTCAACGGGTGCTAGTAACCATGAAAAGTGAACGATCGGGGCACCGGTTGCACTCCACAAGCAAATGGCCCTGGCGGACCCCATTGAAAACACAACTCCAGAGACCCCAAAGAATATGAAAGTGCCACAGAAGAGAGCACCGGCCCCAGACACAGGAAACTACTCGGTCCTCCGAGGTAGCCAACTCGATTACACAATTCTAGCCCGGCAGGAGAGAGAGACAGAAGAATTGACCTTTTGACTGCTACCAAAGGCTACAACGGTCTTGGTTACCACATACTAACGAGTTACTGCCAGGACCCCAGCGACAACCAAGAGCATCGGAATCACCCATGTTTCTGCCTTCTCCAGCCTGAGAGACCACATTGGATATACTGGTTTCCAGTATGCCAGGGCCTCTGTAACCATCCTTGAAATGATGCCTGCGCATGAACTTTGTATGCTCATCAATGGTGGATATGAGATCTGCCCAAGGAGTGAAGATATCGCCTGAGAGTTAAACACTGGGTGGAAACATTGTGACTGGACAATGATCACTGCCGATGTCAATCGGTCTGATTTGAGCAAGATGGCAGAGTCCATGCTTGTCAACATCCATGGCGACGTCACTACCATGCCTATCTTTTTCGCAAAATCGGGATCTGAACTGGTTATCTTGGGCCACCCCTTGGAAACCTATGCTCGAAAGTGTGAGAGGAACCTGCATGATGGTGGTTGCGAGATCGCCTTCTCCGGTGTCGATGGGTCACACCCGGTGGCATTTGTTGCCAACTTTCTGCAAGACAGGAGGGACAGATCAGCCAGCAGCTTGGGAAACATATACAGCACCATAAAGTAAGGATGACTATAAAGGATAGGGCTGGACACCACAAAGGGAAGAGGTTGGAGAGTACTTGGAAGATAGATGGGAATCAGAAGTGCTTGAATAGTAAAAAAGGAAAAGAGAAGGAGTTGGTTGATAGAAAGAGGGCGCTTACAGGGAAATTGGAAGAATTATACCTTGGGGAAGAGCAGGAAACATTCAAGGAAGAAGCGAAACAGTAAGTCAACAATGGGGGGTTATTGAAGGTGGTGAGGAGACTAATTGAAAGAGGCATAAATTGTGAGGATGAGTCGAAAGAGGAAAAAGGACTGCTGGTCGGAGAGTGGGGTAGGAGGATTGTAGCAGAAGAGTGGTGAATAGGAGAGGAGGCTCGGGTGAAGGAAATGAGGGTAACTGGGAGAGAATCCACCACTTTTGTGTGAGTTTCCGAAAATGGCATTGCTCCCAAACTTGGTCAAATACAACCCATTTCCTCATACCTTGACTCGGTGAAGTGCAACAAAGATGTAAACACCACATTAATCTCGGCCCGCGCCTGCTAGAACTGTGTCACCCAGCAATTGAAGTCTGTTCCCTTGTCAGATGGAGGTATACCAGATGCTGGACTGAACTGGAGAGGAAGAGCTATTGCTCAGGCCTTCCCAACACCAGGCCCTTGGGACAAGTAGTTTATCCCGAAGTTCTCCCACAGAGACAGAGATGGAAGTTTGTCTCCAGTGAGTGTACAAGACTTCCAGATAGGCGGCATATTATGGCCCAAAGAGCAGGAAGCCCTCCTGGGTACGCTATCAAATAGATAGTACATTTTCTCTTGGACCTGGGCGGAGCTGTGAACAATCAGCGATGTGGCCGAGCCATCCCATCTGAGCTGGATGGTGTCAAGTAACAAGGTCTGGAGGGATCGTATATTCTGCATACCGAAGAAAGTCATTCCTGTGGAAACTGGACTGATTGAAGTGAGGGTTCAGCAGGGCCTATTCGAGCCCACTTGGGGCCCCTACAGGAATGGTCACATCCCAGTTTGACAGAAGAATGGGAAATACATCTTCATCATCTCTGCGGTGAGTGCAAATCTACATAGAATAGAAGACACCACGAAACCACCAAATGTCGAAGAATTTTCCGAAGCATTCGCTGGACTGCCCATTTCTTCACTGATACAAATTCACTCTGGGTACCACAAAAAAATATTGCACACAGATCGCCGGGACTATATGGCCTTCCAGGCTTTGCAGAGCATATATCAGCCGACCAGTCCGGTATAGGGAGCTACCAATTCAGAATCAGCATTTGTCAGAGCATCTCGGAAAATACTCAAAGCTCACCTGCGATCACTACTGGTAATCCTTGTCAACAATGTTGTAGTGAATAGTCCAAAGAGTTGACATGGAGAAGAGGAGGTGGAAGGGCTACCTGGAGTTCGAAGAGTTGTTATGGAACACCTCCACAACCTGGATAACGTGGTTGCCGATGTGGAGAGAGCTGGAGCCACCATGTACGGAGAGAAATCTGATCAGTGCTGGAACAGAGCAAAAATAGTCGGGTTTAGCTGTGGGGAAGCAGCAAGGTGGCTGCGAGTGTCAAAGGTCAACAAAGTGTGGATTTGGCCCTGGTGCTTGAACTGTACCGAGTTCAGGGCATATTTAGGACTTTGCACATACTCTCAAATATGGATCCCCACGGTTGCAATGGTTGCTGGCCCTGCATTCCAAATCTTGTGGACGGACATCAAATCTCAATGGGAAACTGAGGCCAAGAAAGCTATGATAATCCTGATGGAGGCTCTCTGCAACACTCCTGTGTCAAAGACATTAGACATGAGTGATGGAACTGGGCAAATAGTCGTGGGAGTTGATGCTAGCATAGAATGGTGGGGAGCGATCTCGCAGCAGGAAGACGAAAATGAGGACTGGCACGCATGTCGCTCTCAATGGGGGCTCTGGATCCACACCTACATAAGATATGACATGCCGAAACATGAGTGAGGTGGCCTGAAGAAAGCACTTAAGAAATTTCGCAACTACGTATATGCTGTCACATTCCTCATGGCAAGAGATGCTGACACATTGGTGCATCAGCCAAACTTGACCGCAAACAACCTGCCAGGAGGACTGATCACCCACTGTATCGCATGGATAAAACTGTTGGATTGCGACATTAAGCACGTCCCAGGGTGCTAGATGTGAGGTCCTGATGGCCTCTCATAGCAGCCACAAGGCGAAGGGGAGCCTGAGCCAGAACAGGAGGATGATCTGGAGGAAACAATTGAACCAAACTGATGGGGAATACTGGTGAAATGAGGGCTGGAATGCAGGAGGAAGGAGAGAGCATACTAACCCTTTGTTGGGTTGAGACTAGTGGAGGAATACAAAGGGAGATGGAAGGAGATACACAAATTTCTGGGGAATCTGAGGTGGCCGCAAGGAAAATCTCCAAAGGAAATGCAGCAGTTTCGACAGGAAGCCATGAAATAGCTAGTTTCAGGTGGAATACTCTACCAGGGGCGGAAAACCAATGAATCTCCAGCAAAGGTGTTAGTTAGCATAGAGCACAAAAGGAAACCAATGGATCCTACTTACAAACTGAGCAAACTCTGTGGAAAAGAAAAAACATTATCAAAGATAGTGGAGCGGTACTGGTGGCCCGAATTATATGCCGACATCAAGGACTGGGTAAAACCACGCCTGCAGTGTGATACCTGAGTGCAACTACGGTATGATGAACCCCTGAAAAGCCTAACTGTTGGTCACCTATGGCACTGAGTGGGAATGGATATTTTCTACATGCCCAGAATGGAGGATAGGTATCACCTAGTAGTGGTAGCCAGGGAATACCTCAGCGGTTGGTGAGAGGCACGACCACTGACACAGGGCACATCCGGAGAGGTACCTGACTTCTTTCACGACAAGTTAATTTGCCAGCTCGGGACCGCCGACAGTGTAGCAGTGGATGGTGGTGCAAAGACCAAAAAACGGACAAACATCCGCCTCAAGTGTTACAATATCTGAATTATCGCCACGAACCTGTACCATGCCGCAGCAAATGGTGTGATCGAACGAGGATACAGACCGATTGCAGATGCACTATCCAAGCCCCACATTCCGCTTGGACAAAATGAAAGAGTTGCGGCATAACCACCTACCAGCAGTGCTTTGTGCCGACAGGATCACCATCAGGCATCGAACCGGATATATGTGATTCTACCTTATGTTTGGCCAAGTTGCAGGACATCCGATAGAGCTGCAGAACTTCACTTCGAATACCCCCAACTAGACCGAAGGTAACTACCATACAGCATCACTGGGAGTGGCTAGCACAAGACTGCTGGAATGACGGCGAGAAGATATCAATGCTGGCATACAGAACCTAAAGAAGTCGAGAGATGCCAACAAATGTTACTTTGAGTAAGCAGCTGACCTCCCAGCTGAAGATCTCCAAATTGGTGACTTGGATCTCATACATGAAACCAAGTTAGAGCAGTTCCATTGCACCAAACTGAATGCTAGGTGGCGAGGACCCCAACAAGTCACAGAAATTGCCCAGAGGCTGGGGACTTATCGACTGGGAGAACTAGATGGAGCAGAGCTCGCAGGCTGAATAGCTGGTAGTCGACTCAAGAATGTCTTCACTCAGAATGACGGTGTACACAATGCAACTGAAATGTGTACAGCTAACACCATGCAAAGAGGAGGAAGTGGACATATTTGAGGAATTTATGGTGGAGGCAGTAGCAGGCCGGAAATATACAGAAGGAATGTGGATGTATATGATTTAGTGGAAAGACCGGGAGAAACGATTGTGGGTATGAGCAGAGGATATGGCGGGGTGGAAGGAGATTGTGGATAAGTGGTCCACCGCACATTTGGTGCCTGCAGACCACCCATCCAAACACTGATGGGACAGTTTGTGGGGGGGCGAGAGGGGATGGTAGGAGATTCATTGCATGGACCACAATGAAATGAGTGGAAGATACAGAACTCACCCATTTCAGTGGATATGCGAGATGGAGGGAGAATATTGAAACCACACCATTGCGTGGATTTGCGAGATGGAGGGGGAAGAAATCTTCCTATTGGCTCAGTTGCACCCATGTTACACAAACAATTCCTACAATTCTCCCCTAACCCTCAAGTAACCTTGAGACGACAGACTGGACGACTATTGCAGGAGTGCGCAGAAAATTCAAAACCCACATCCGGAATGACAAGCAAGATATGCCAAACCACCAAATGGAACCAGAGAAATAGGACGGCAAGAAGCGAAACGTTGTGGAGAGATAAGAGAAGACCATACTAGGGAAACTGGGAACCACATAGAGCCTGGAAAAAGAAGTATTTGGCACAAAGCACCACACCAGGTATATACAGAGCTTCCACCTCATATGGCTCTAAGGAAGGAAAACCACCAGACTATACAGTTCATCACCTTTCGCACACCGACGACTGTACCCAATATTGCCATCTGAACCATAACCTACGACCAATGACAAACGTGAAATTTCCCTCATTTGACGACATTGCAGCATCACTCAGCGATGCGATGCATTTCGAAGTGTCCTTAACTATTACCACCACTGCTATCAGCCTCGACTCCCCCACCACTGCCACTACTTATACAGCCGCAACCACTGCAGCAACCACTACTGCACCCACCACCACCACCACCACCACCACCACAGCCACCACCACTACCACAGCCACCACCACTACCACAGCCACCACCACTACCACAGCCACCACCACTACCACAGCCACCACCACTACCACAGCCACCACCACTACCACAGCCACCACCACGACTGGTGATACTATGTAAACTGCCTGCACGGAAGTCTCTACTGTGGCTTGCGATCCCTCTCTAGTGACCCTTTCGTTGGAGACACGATCACAACTCAGCAGAGAAATTTTCTGCAAAAGACCTGTCGGATCGCTGCAAGAAGCTGTAGAGATCGCCACCCTGGCACTCACCCCCCAAGCCAAGTGAATTTCATACTCGAAATCTATGATCTCTTTGGCCATATTGCCATTGGTGGCAATGCACAGGTTGTTTTGCGGTTGAACTTCGGGGAGAGAATCATTCACTGGAAGAAGCTGAAATACAAGGGATACAGCGCCATCATTCAGGCTCTCAACAGCACCAGCAGCATAAGGGAGATGTTAAAACAACATTACTCTACTCAGCACAGGGAGACACAGGCAACGAAGAAGCTGGGAGACCACTGGCAACACCAACCTGAACTCCAGGAAATCCTAAGCGACTGCGACTCAAGTGAGAAATGGACGCAATTCGCCACAATTGCCAACCAAACATCCCGGGATCCTTCATTACCCAAGAGATGACTCAATCATACAGTAATCAACCATCTCACCAAGCTAAGTCGGAAGTCAAAAGCGAACAAGTGGTATACTTCCTGCGACATCAACAAAGCTAAAAAGTTGTTCGATAATGGCTGCCCTCAGCGGCAGGAAGGAATCCACTACAAAGCTATGGGCTTGAAATGGTACCAGACGTTAGTAATGCCACATGGATAGTACCCTGGGATGGATGACTGCCATCACGCTAATCAACTCCGTACCATGTCACCATCTGTACTGCCTGCCGACCATGAGGCACCCATTCCACCTACATCCCCTGAAAGGAGCAGGATGCTCGCACCACAAACACCACCAAGCAAGGGAATGGAGAAGGCGAATGATGGGAGCAATGATGGAGGGCTTGAGATGGACCTGGCCGAGAATGGATGTGAGGATGGAACCACCACTCTGACCAAGGAAGAGACCGGTACAATTCAGCCACTGCCAACCTAGAAAGACCCCTGTTCAATCCCATCGGCGCCCACCGGGCAGGCTGCTGGTTCAACCCCGCCAGCTCCCACCGGGAAAGAGGCCGGTACCACCCCACGGGCTCCCACTGGGAGAGAGGCCGGTACAACCACAGAGAAGCCAACCGATCCTCAGTAGAAGGGCCCCCCAAGCCAGACCGGCATGCCACTCCTAGCAGTGAAAGTAGCAGTTCCGCCAACACTGACACTGAGGATGAAAAACATGTGAGCTGCTTCCTAGTATGACTCGGCCTCAACCCAGAATGCATGAGAATGTCGGACAATGAGCCAAACATGTTGGCACACCACGAGAGCAAAATGGGGAACAAAGCCATACCTATCTTCTGATACAGAGTACAGGAAGACGCTGAGTTGTGTAGTGAGGCTCAGGGACAATGTTCAGCAGCTGTATATGCGATGCGGGACTGTATAGATCGATTCCATATTCGGCTCGGCAACATCTTGTGCTTAGCAAGTCATCAAGGACACAGACAGGCAGAGAAGGTGTGTGGCAGGAGAAAGTGGGTGCACAAAGAGTGAGAGTCCTTGTGTTTTCTTTCCTTTGTGTTTATGATTTTCCTTTGGGTTTATTGTTTTCCTTTGGGTTTCTGGTTTTCCTTTGGGTTTATGTCGTTCCTTTGGGTTTATGCTATTCTAAGGTTCTTTCAGGTTTGGGTATATATTATTCTGATGTTCTTTCGAGTTTGGGTACGAGGTTATATGGAATGGAAGAGGAGAGTTGTGCTTCGCGAACAGGGCCAGGCAGGAGTTGTGGCAGGAACACCCATTTCTCACCACCACTGCCACTCGGCTTGGCAGAGGACTTAGCGGTGGCAGGTGGACGGAGATAGAGGGATGATGATAACTGAGTGAGGGACATGGGCAGACGGAGATACAGGGGGATCGAAGATAGACTGAGCGACGGGGAGTTTATATTCGGGAGTCCCTGGAGTAGATCGCCACCATCTCGTCATATCATACAACGAATTCCACACTCCATCTTTCCCAGCTTTTGTTCTCACTTGCTCTTTCTGAGATTGCATAGATCCACGCAATGCTGTGGAGCCTCAGGGCCGGGTAGTATCAAATCATCCCACCTTCGTTCTACGCTCCTCACTCCAACACGGCTCGTTGTCATGAATTCCTTTTGGCTGCCGCGAGAGGTGCAGTGGAGTGTTGATGAAGGGCTCTCTGCCTTCTAGCTCCGTTGTGTCACCACAGCGGCCCCCTTTGTAGCTCTGCACAGAACACTCAAATGCTGGAAAACCATGTTCAGGTACTCCTGGAACTATCTGCACTGATGGAGCGATACAGAATATGCAGTGACATTTGACTAATAGGATAATACGATGTTGGAGCAGCTGTAACCTCTGTACAGGTCTGCAGGAGACCTTGAAATTTGTAATGTATGTTTGCAGCCATGGTTATTGGGGCTACTAATCCTATAACAATATGCCATTTCTTCAATTGTATTTTTCTTTATTATACATTGGATTATACAATCACAGGATGATTTACTACATCATACTATGGAATGTATTATCATTTGAAGTCAATCACCATGTGTACAAATGGGTGAGATGGCTGCAAACAGCACTTGAGGCCAGTTGGAGCAACTGCTTCTGATGGTGATCAATTGAACCAAAACGGGCACCAAGAAGTGGTAATCAGGGCAGATTTGAGACTCACTCAGAGGCCGATATACACAATACAGTCCTATCCAGCCACAGGCAGGGATCGGGGGAATGTAGAAATACTGTTACAAGCCATAATCAATGAAAATTGAGATATTCATGGCAACCATTATTCTGTAGGCATCAGATTGTTCTGGGAGGCAGTGATCGAGCCAGTTAGGAGATGAACTTGGGGGCCATTACTGAGGAAAAATCAAGATGCACTTGGTGGAATTGATTGAGTGAGTGTTGAAATGCACTGGAGACCATGATTGAGTGACTTTGGAGATGGACATTGGAGACAGTGATCAGGCAAAATTGGAGGGGTAATTGAATGTTGTTGGTCATAAGGCGGGAGATCAGATGGGAGGTACACTGCGAGCTGGGAATGTATGCATTGGTTAACTCCTAATGGTGACACTGAAGAGACTAATGTACCATACAGTATGCTGAAGCATAAGAGCCAGGTTGGAAGTGGGAGATAGTAGATGTTGGTTTATTCCATGTTCAGTTTCAACACATGTAACTGGCAGAGGAGACAGAGAGAGATCACTCAGCATCATGTCCTCTTACGATTGTTGAGCAGTGGAAGGGAATCAGAGAGATGAGAGATAAATACAAGATAACATCAGTAATATGTAATTATGTCAATGGCAGCCTCTGGGAGTCTCAGAGTGTTTGGGAGTTGTCAGACCAGAATCCCAGGGTGGTTAAATCCCAGAGTTGACTGGACCAATGCAGTGGGCTTCAGGAGCACCTGGAAGCGCTGGCAAACAATCTGCATGGACATAGAAGGCCTGGTGACCACCAGGATACCACCTGGGAGCACTCACAACAAACCTGGGAGCATGAACTAGATGCCTGGGAGTGCCAAATACAAGCCTGGGTGCGCCAAGGACAATCCTGGGTGAGCCAACCACAAGTCTAGGAGCACCAACAACGAGCCTAGGAGCACCAACAACAAGCCTAGGAGCACCAAAAACAACCCTACGAGCGCCAACAACAAGCCTAGGAGTGCCAACGACAAGCTTGGAAGCACCAAGGACAATACTGCAAGCACCAATGACAAGCCTAGGAGTGCCAACCAAAAGCCTGGGAGTACCAGCGACAAGCATCGGAGCACCATCGACAAACCTGGGAGCACCAATGACAAGCCTGTGAGCACCTCGAATCACTGTTGAGCTGTCTGGCAAAGACAACATCTTCTTGTTGAATGCTGCAGGTGCACCTGGAAATAATAGTTGCTACTCATTGTTAGACAATTTTTAAAACTCATGTATTCAGCTTGTATTCTCATCTATGCATCTATGCAGCTATAAAGCTATCCATCTGCAGATGGTATATCTGAACTGGCTGCGGGTGGCGCGAGAGAACATTTGAAGACTCGCCAGCAGATGACCATCAAGTAAACTCACACATACACTTGGAGGTCATTATTGTGTAGACTGAGAAATCCATTTGGAGGCCATGATCATGCAAGTATGAACATGCACTTCCGACCCAGACTCTTGCAAACTTGGTCATCATGATCAAGCAAGTGTGGAGATACACTTGGAGGCTGGGATTGAGCAAGTTTGGAGCTGCAATTGAATGCCATGAATGAGCGAGTTTGGATATGTAATTGGACACCGTAATCATGTGAACATGGAAGCCGTGATCGAATGAGTTTGGAGATGGACTTGGAGGCCATGAGTGTGTGCAGTTGCAGGCCGTGATCAAGCGAGGTTGGATATGCCCATGGAGACCAGAAGCAATTGGGATTGGAGGAGTACTGTGAGGTGATCGATCTGGAGGCGGTCGATTGTAGGTGCACAAGGTTCTCAGACTCTCCCCATTGGTCAGTTAGCCTGCAACCGTCAGAAGGTGAATTTAGTTTTGAGCTGTAATGGAGAGATGGCTAATGAGGGTTGATCCGTAAGTAGTATTAGCAGCGGTTCTGGACCATCACTTTGAGTCCGGGTCTGGATCAGAACTGAAGCATCGCCCAATTGGCAGTCCGGGTCGTCAATACACTTGAACTTTCAATTTGGGTTCAGTTCGATAGCAATCTCCCAACCAGTCTCAATCGGGCAGGTTGTCAGTGGGTTGTCCAGCAGGTCCATCTGTAGAATCATATAATGCACTTGCTTTTGCTGTGTGATAATAGTGTTTGATCAAAATTGCTTATTCAACATCCAGCAATCACATTTTAAATGCTCTACAGGTTGCGATCTCGATTATTTTGCAATCAATGCTTTTCCTATTGTGATTTGTATTTTTGACTACTAAGGCAGTCTATGGTTCAGTTATGAGTTCAAATATCCAATTGATGCCTTGATCACACAATATTGAAGACCAAAAATTGTCGATGCTCTGTTAACGCTCATTTTCAAGATGGGGTAACGAAGTTATCATGCACTGTGTTGGCTGAAAAGGCCGCCACTACATTGTTTATGAGTTATTGCCCCAAAGCAACACTTGGATTACCAATGCAGCAAGACCAAAAATCATTGAGGTGCCGTTGACGCTCAGTCTCAGGATGCGGTAGGGAGGGTGCGCATATTGTTTTTGCCCCTAAAGGTGGCAAATGCCTCATTTATGGATGTCTGCAACTAATCGCCACTTTGATAACCCATGATGCAAAGCCAAAAATCATTGATGCTCTATGGAGGCTTATTTTCGGAAGGGGACAATATCCGTGTCACTTTCTCTTTTGCCTATAAAGACTCCCATTACATTCATTAGAGCTAACCACTGCCAGATCACTTTTCAATTACCTGACTTAATGTATTAAAAATTGTTGATGCTCCGTTGACGCTCATTTTCATGATGGGGTAACAAAAATATCAGGCATTGTTGTTCCTGAAATGGCTGCCAATACATCCTATACAAATTATTACCACAAATCAACACTTAGATGAACCAAGAAGCCAAGCCAAAAATCATTGACACTCGGTTGAGGCTCATTTTCAGAATGGGGCTGTGACGGTATCGTTTGGTGTTTTGCATATAATGGTAGCCAAAACATCGGTTATGCTAAATGGTGACCAATGCACTTTACAATTACGTTGCTTACAAGACCGATGATCATTGATGCTCAATTGACACTCATTGTGATCTATTGTCTAGTCAATATCTGAGGCCATCCATAATTGTATGACTCATTATTTGAACTTATTGGTTGCGTTTCAGCAAGATTGAGACGCAGCACTTTGGCAAAGCCGAACCAAGTAATCTTCTTGCATGGGTCACTCTGATTCTACACAAATTGAGATACCTTGTTCAATAATTCATTTCGCACACTTTATTTCTGTTTTTGAACAACTATTCACATGCGACTGCTCAATCTTCTCCCATAATCTCACTTTCAGTGACATTCTCAGTCAAGCAACATATAGAACCTGGTGAAAACATATTGACCCATTCTGTCCAACTTTTTCTTATTTCCTGTATTCCTCATTGTTTCCATTGCAGTGACCGTCAAAAACCCCTAGTCAACCTGATTCAGTGACCATTGTGTTGGCAGAATCAATTGGGGAGCATATGGAGTGGCACTAACATCCTGGTGCTCTGGGCTGGACGGAGCCTCAACGCCATTGTCAATCTCAATATTGGATCCGTTGTCAGCCTCCCAGTCATCATCACTTGTGTTTGGATTTTGCAAGTCACCATTCCAGTCAAGGTAAATTTTGGGTCAGGAATGCTTTCAGGTGCACTTTCCTAATCATTTTCGGCTGGATGACGGTTGATTCATTTCATCCGAGAGACATTCAATATTTGAGTTCGTCATCCAGGGTGGTCCTTTGCAGACAATGTGGATGGCAATGGTGATCTTTCTGACAGTTAAAATGCAGCTGCACCATCCTGTTGAAAGTTTGACCAGGATGTATTGATGATCTCTTCGGTATCTGAAATGTATCAAATAGGTTTCATTTGCTCGTTTTGCACGTGAGATTCCTTCTGTGTAGCACATATGTTTTGGCTGCCCTGCCACATCTCCAAAAAGTCCTGGACCTTGGCCATTCTGTGCAATGTCTTTTTCTCTGCCTCTTGATTCAATTTCAAGTCATTTTCATTTCCTTTAGAATGCGTTGATGTGTAACTGCCTGCCAATATCCTGTGATTGACTCAAGCAAACTGCCATTCTATGACTATTTCGCACAAGGTCTCGCCTGTAGTTTTAGACTTTCTCCAGCCAATAACGTCTCTCCCAAGGGAAAAACTGGCCTCCACTCCGGCACCATGGGGTATAGTGGAGAATATGTCGCATGCCACATTGGAAAGTTTGGCATACATTTTGTGCGTATCCTCATATTGACACCACCAGTTGGTGATATTTGTTACTCAAAATGTACTGCTAAATTCGATGGGGTCGTAGTTGTAATCATTGAGATTGGGATTCAGTTGCCCCCAGGTTGTTCGTGCTTCTGGCAGTGAATTCAAATGGACCCTTCCGGCGGTCAATAAGCGTTCTGAGCAGTTGCTTCCTTCGGTTGTCACTTCATCCATGTATTCAGGGGATAAGTATTCTTCATCATCGCTGGACAAATTATATGGATCAAAAGAAGATTTACCAAATCAAGAAGCCATTGCAGAGGGGAAAAGATTACTGCCTGGGACATTTTCGGTTTTAATGACGGACATTCGTCGATGTTTGGCACACTATTCGTTCTCCACATAGTTCCGAAACACCACTTGGTATCAGGTAGTATAAGATGTCTCATCCCCAGATTGAATATCTATTCTGTTGTCGTACTTCCGAAATAATCGCACCATCCAGAAGTGACCAACGATATATGCTGAAATTAGAAGCATCCCGCTCACTGGAATCATATCGGCATAATATTGAGATATCTTCTGTCATGTTCACTTCACGGGGAAACATATGTCTTCCTTCCATTGAGTCTCCTTCTTTGGTAAAGCTTGCATAAAGCTATTTATATGATCAATCATGTCATTGTAGACAGTGATAATGTGATGCAGAGTTACTGTATCCCATTTCGACATCCACAGGGTCCAGTATCGGAATGGCCTTACCACTGCTAAGACGTACTTGATGATTGTCCATTCATCCCGTATTGTGGAGAGTGGCCGGTAATCACTGTATTTTGGATTCTTGAGCCACTTGCAGGTGAATTCTCATAATCGGTAGGCTTGCTCAAGCAACTCCAGTGTCCAATTCCAGCATGTCTTCACATCCATGATAGGTCGTACTGAAATTCGTACTTTGGCTTTTTGACATTCAATGAACTCGTTTCAACAACCATGTGTCAGCGTAATCAACACAGCAAGTATTCTCTGCCATATCAAGGTCACTTTCAGGTCTTTCAAAATGTCTTGAAATACATACTTTGTCAATTATCTTTGCTAAACCTGGTCTCATGGCCGACACCCTGTTGATTCTAGCATTGCCCTCTCTTTCCAGTCTTTGACTTTTCCCTATGTCTGTGTTTTCATTCTCAACAAATTGCTGATCGCGCTCATGGGTTTCCTAAGACTTGGTGCAGCCTTCCTCACCGAGATTCCTCATGAATGCACCCAACGCACGCTGAATGACCTGCGCCATGCATGGAATGTGCGTTCTCATTGCAGGCCACTAGATTCCGAACGGCTCAAGGGTGGATTGTAGTTCCCGAGTCATTGAGTGATATTAGGAAGCATTATCAGTCGTAAGTCCAAGCAAGCGGCCGTTGTTAAGTTCTAGACGATTGAGAACTGCATTCAAATTCATGGATAGCCTTGCTCCAGTATATTGACCTTTGACCTATTATTCTTAATCAGCTTTCGAAATCGCAAAAGAGCAGGCTATCAACCTCATTGAAAGCAAGTTGCACTTCTCCTAATGGCCAATTCCAATGGAGATTGTAATCTATGACCGACAGTATGGCAAATTTGTTCGTTGATGTCCACCCTTCCAAACCTAGGCTAACTTTCTTTCTTGATGGCAATTGTTTCTCAATGGCATCCAATGTCAGTGTATTTTCTATCCGGCAAATGTTGCAAAGGGTGATGGCTGATGGAAGCACCTGGTCACTGTGTATTGCATTACATGACTGTCGTAGCTCGAGGTTTGATATCACGTCACATGGAATATGAGCTGAAACATATCCTAACATGAGGTGGCGATTCCAGGTGCCATGGTGAAATTTGGCAGTAAGGAATTCCTTTGCAGCCAGTTTGGAGCATAGTGTCTGTCAATTGGATTTGAACCGATCAGATCTAACTGTCGAATTTGGACTTCTTCTGCGAGCTTACTATTGTATTTCCTCGACTGCCTTGTCTCTTCAATATGGCCAAAGCAGTCTCGTTAACGGTTGTACTTGTCAATTCAGACACTTCTGATCCTGTTAATTCAATTTATTTTGCAATGTCAGTATTTGCCAGTAACTGTTGCCGCATTGAACTAGTCGCATGTTCTGATGAATGGCGAAGAACTTGATGACAAACGATACGTACGATTCCAGGGCAGCTGGTCTCCTCAATCCCGCAATACAAACAGAATTGCCATGAAGGCGCATGTATAGAATTATTCCAGGCAATTGCATGCTTTGAGCCCACATTCATAGAATCCCGCCAAGTATCAAGTATGATGTGCAAACCAAGGTCGCACAAATCGTGAAAAAGACACATTCATTTCTGGACGATATCACAACACCTACCAACAAGGTATTTAGAGATTGGCAATCTGACATGGTGGTAGGAATTCCAAATCTGCATAATTCGAGTTGAGAGACTGTCAAATGTTGCATAATTTTAAAGTAGAACGCTGATTCTTAATTATTGACTGTTGAGCTACATGCAAGGCAAAAGTAAGACGTGTGAGACATTGCATGCATAGTTGAGAAGTTGAATACAAAGACATATTGAAAAGGCTGACCTTTAAAAACTCAATTTGGGAATGACGCAAGGCAGTTCATTGCTGTGAATCTTGCTGTGCCCCACAAAAACTAGTGCCACTCCACTGATGCTTAGTTTGAGGAGGTGGTACCAGTATTGTGAATAGCATTTGTGCCCATAATGGTGGGCAATCCTTTAAATATGGGTTAATGTTGATGCACAGCAATTGGATTATGCAAGATTCAAGACGAAACAGTTTCATGCTCCGTTAATGCTCGGTCGACGCTCCATTGACGGTCGTGTTTAGGGCATGGCACAGATGTCATCGTAAGCATTGTTGCCTAGAAAGGTGGCTGATAGTTCGATTATAGGTTACTGTGGTCACACAGCACCTGGATTATGCATGATGCAAGCCCAAAAATTGTTGACGCTCCGTTGTTGCTCATTTCTAGGACATGCTAACTATATTGTCGCATTCATTTTTGCCAAGAAAGATGGCCGATAGTTCAATTATGGGTTAACGGGCTCACTCAGCCCTTAGATCATCCACCAAGCAACGCCAAAAAACATTGATGCTCCATTTAAGCTCATTTTTAGGATGGGGCAACAAGTGTGTCGCTTAGCGTTGTAGCTATAACGCCATCCAATATATTTACTTTCGAAGGATGTCACAATGCAGCCCTTAGATCGACAAATGTGTAAGACTAAAAATCTTCACATTCCTTTGATGTTCGCATTAAACACATCGAAACAGTCAATGTACTCTCAGTCATTGTATGCCACGAATCTTATAGTCATAATTGACTGCCAATATAGCGTTTCTGTGTATTATCGGTTGCATGCAGATGCTATGCGGCCTCTCAATTTGCAATCAACCACTACCCACATTATCTGTGTGATGGATGGTGTGGCGTAATTACATTCCCGCGCTTTCGGCCGTCAATTCACAGCATGTATATATCTCCACTAGTATTTGATCAATATATCCTGATTTCTTTACCTTTCCTTGTCCAGCTCCTTCTCCGCAATTTCCATGACGTACCATAATGAATTTCCAAAATCTCAACCATGTGAACCAGGTGTGTATGGGGAGTTAGGTAGTTGGATGGAAGAATCAATGCAGCATGACAGTCATCATTCAGACAAATTCGTATTGAGCACTGACCGCTCCTTCTATAACTGGTATGACATCACTCACTTAAATTTTGTTAGTAAATTTTGACACTAATTTAGTTTGTGCTTTCTCACTTAATACAAATAGGCCAGACGATATTGGTTTCATTGGTAGTCTTACAGCCCGATTCGAAGTCTAGTTCATTCGCATGGCGCGCACAACCCTTGCACATGCACAGTCAAATTATCTTGTCTCACAATTTGGTAACTGAAATCTAGAAAATGCTGACACTTAGTAAAATTGGTACAGGAATAACTTTTCTAATAGATATAACATCAAAAATCACAAGTTGGCTATGTATTGTTCCGGTGACGCTCAAGCCGTCACCATCTCTTTGTCCGAATCTGATTTCTCTATGGTGATTAGCTCAGGAGGCAATATGCAGGGGTGACAGCTGAAGGATTCAACAAGCTTGGATTTCTTGCTCGGTGATGAATCGAGCTCCATGCCGAGTACATGAGACCATATGAGTTTGTTCCCATATGGCTTCCTGAACGTAACCTCATACAACAACTTCCTGGTCGAGAAGTCACTTGCTACATTTGCGATTTTCTGGCGACAATATTAACAGACACCATTGGCTCTCCAAATGTTGTTGGAGCAGGCGCTGCTGCTACTTCGTCTGTTTGTACATAACCGACTGCTGGAACCTTCAATACAGTTGTCCCGTACTTCATATCACATTCACAGAACTAGTCGGCTGCATCCCCCCATCCCAGCTGTGTCAATTTGCCATGCTTCATCTGCATCTGCCGAAATCTCCCCATGCCCTGCTGTACAGCTTTGGATATTGTGCCCACCACCTAGCCGGGTTCGTCATCTTCGCTCAGCTTGCCCAGCTCTGGATCTTCTCCATGCTCATCATCCCCATCCTCCTCATCCATGGAACGAGCCACATCACTCAGACCGTCTCGAATAGTAATCATCATCTCCTCAAAGTTTGTCGAGCTCTCTGATTGTCGAACCCGTGTTTTCAGCATTTCTCATCTGTTGCTGCTCATGCTTATTCGCTGTCTCTGCGTCTTCAACTCGCTTGCTTGCCACAGCGGTTGCTTTCTCAACATAATCCTCGATCCAGTTCTCTTTCTCTTGGTTGCTAGACCCTGTGTGTCTCTTAGTTTCTCCTCCACAAGCTTCTTTCTGAATCGCAAGCTGTGCAACCCCCAAGGGCTACGACTCATTCTACTTCTTAGCCGATCGTGCTATCTTTTGCCTGATGATGTCGTTGTGTGGAATACTTCGTAGATTTGCCATATTTCCTCACCAAAAGCAACAAAAAGTTGTTTTTGGAGCTTTCACCCTGGTACTTTGTGTTGACAATGTTGTTGGGCGAGATGTTGGATATTGCAAGATATGGACGATATAGCGGCAAACTGTGTCATTCATGTCTAGGTTGGTACATTTGATCAACTTGAACAAAGCAAAGTCTGCGTCTTGGCTGTCAGTAGAATTGTAACAGTAATGCTAATCGTACAACATGACATGATGTTTAGCCTCAGATTCATATACAATCCTGGGGATTTCTTGAGACAAACATCACCAGACATCCTTTCCCATGAAGAATTACCTGTTACTTACTGACAATCAAAAGATTTTGGCTGTTCAAAACCTATATTTATCATTGTACACGAACAAATGACAACAGACCGACTTACTGCAAATCACGGGATAGTGTCAAATCCCTGCAATGTGCAGCTATCCGCAGTAGGATTCATCATGAGTAGATCGTGCAAGTTGGCTGTTCCTTATTCCACTTTGACCAGAAGCTAACTTTATATTTGTCAAGACTTCAAACTTTTCGTTATCATCTTCCACTCCGATTCAACCACACCAAATCATGCCAAAAGAAATGCCTCAGCTGGGTGTGAGCGGATCTGAATCGAGCCAATCGATGGGAGCTTCATCCAATCTGGCACTCCCTCACACACAGCGACAATGCAGACACCAGTTAGTCCACTGCGAAGCTGCCAATGCAGCCACTGAAAACATGACTCAGGATGCCCATTCAGAAATCGTCCGTAAAACCGGAAGCAGCAACACAAGAAGCAGTGTGCAATTGAATGTATGTATCTCCATATCTCTGTAAACGGCCTTCAACAAACCATAGTGTGTACAGCAGCTATACAGTGAGAAGTACGTGACCAATTTATTGCTGCCTGCAATGGGATACCTCAATGGTCAACAAAGGAATTTGTTTACGCAGTCCGCGAAATTGAACATGATGAAGTTGTCAGCGCTGGGATTTTTGAGGATCAATTTCGTGATAAGCATCCCCGAGTGTGGAACAAACAGGCTTTAATCACCCATGAGGAGACTACTGAAGCATATCTGCTTGAGGTAGTAGCCGAATCTCATGGTTAGAGGCAGCAACTATTTTGTTGTAGGTTTTCAACATATCTGGTACTATGGCAAGGCAAGGAGGTTGGGTCCAGGTGGAACAGTCCGACATGTGCCTGGCCTTGAATACAGGCAAAATCGCTACAGGAGGATGTTCACACACGGTAATAGAGGAAATGCAATTCCTCGTGAAGACACCTCACCCTGACGTCCGAGAAGTGATGAAGCGGGGAGCTTAGTATCCAGGGCATCAACAGGTGACTGCTGCGATACAAAGACGCCCGGCTATGCTTCGGCAAAATCACTCAAACGGATGCCATCTGTGCCAATATGGCGCTGCAATGATTTGGCAGGCACGCGGAAGGCGCACAGGAATGGGTGCACCTCCGCCCAACCGACAGAGACAGCCTACACCAGAACCGACACCATCTCTGCCCGGAACGCCACCTGCGCTACCTAGTGTCAATGAGGAAACTGAAAGTTCGGGAATCCACAATTTGTCTCCCGGATATGTGTATTCCCATGCTCCACTTTCCAAAGCTCAATTTTCCAATATTGATGGGGATGCCCAGGATAGTCAGCACGATAATGATTATGATCCAGATATGCTGACCGATGAAGGAATATCCACTGGTTAGTACACTATCTGCTGTGTGGTAATGCAGCTAACATTTATTTTGCAGACAAGAGCAGCCTATTGAGCGAACCTGCCAGTGAGGACCAGCATTGATTGAAAGGAATGGGATTTTTCAGTGTATTATTACCTACAATTAGCAGACACTGTAAAGTGTATTTTGAAGGATATATTTATATGTATTATTAAAGGACAATGTAGTGATCAAGGAGTAAATCAGCGAAAACAATATAAAGGCTGCCAAAACATTGTGAATAATATACTATGCCAAATTGACTGATTGCATATTGAGGATATGCATGTGGCAAAATGAGCGTAAACAGAATGTCAACCATTTCAGTTCATGTAAGTGTGGTAATTAAGCATTTATTTGGTCATGGTTATACATAATTGAAGTATTGGCCACCTTGATAGGCAAAAATTATAGGGACATGCACCCTACACCATCCTGAAAATGAGCATCAATGGAGCCTCAACAATTTTTGTTCTTGCATCCTGGGTAATCTGACGGGCAATAGGTGGCATACAGTCATAGAGCGATTTCTGGCCTCGTATATAGGCAAAAGAGATACCGATACCGTCCCTGCCCCATCTTGCAAATGGGCGTCAACCAAGTGTCAAAGATTGTTGGTCTTGCATCCTGGGAAATCCGACGGGCGATAGGTTGTATACAGTCATAAAGGAATTTTTGGCAACCTGTATAGGCAAACGCGATAGCACTACCCTCCATGCCCCATCTTGAAACTGAGCATCAACGGAGCATCATCAATTTTTGGTTTGGCATCTTTGGTAGAGTGAGTGACACTTGATCATAAACATCCATAAACATGGAGTTGGCAGCCTATATAGACAGAGGAGCAGGGGATATTCCTGTGACAGCCTCCGGGACAGTAACAACTTCTTTTATTCACACACCTACCACTGAGTGTTCATGAGCCATTTAGCATACAAAAAACAGTCAAAATGATGTACATGAACAATCACGGCCACAACAAGCAGTGATTGACCATCATGCAACACCACGAATCGTTGATGCTCCATTGACGCTCATTTGCAAGATGGGGCAGGGAGCATTTCTCTTCCTCTCTTTCTTATAATGGCGGCCAATATTTCATTTATGGCAGTCTGCAACATATTGCCGACCAGATTACCCAAAATACATGACCAACAATCATTGATGCTCTGTTGACGCTCATTTCGAGGATGGGGTAGCGAGCATGTCTGAGATCATGTTGATCATTCAGGTAGCCAATACATCGAAAAAGACAGCTATGTACCCAAGTCAATATTTTGGGATTCGCAGCAGCTTATCTGAATGTGACAATACATATTGAAACCTGAAACGCAGAACTGGGCATTGAAACCGACAGGTCTAGCCAAAGCCAGCAATACCAGCAGGTTGATGGGGACAGGCTCAGGTTTGGCATGCCCAGAAGCAGCAGGTCAGGTTTTTGGATGGGTCTGCAATTGAACCAACTTGATATTGCGGTCCAAACCCGGACCGCTGACCGGTTACCCAGACCCAGTGCTAACACTATCCATACGGCGGCATGCGCGAAGCTCAAGCTACATGCAGAGGTCAACTTGTAATCATGAGAATGAAGGGAAGACAGACAACCTTGGGTGGATGCTGTACTGAGTGTATGCTGTACTTGGTGTATGCTGTACTTGGTGTATGCTGTACTTGGTGTATACATCACATGGTGTATGCTGTACTCAGTGTTAACTCATGATTACAGCATGCGCAAATAGATAGGGATGCCTTAACTTTGTATTCTGAAATATGGTAGAGTTGTGGACAAGAAAGAGGGATGGGGGATCAAGATGGGAACGATATGCAGGATACAAGAGGATATGCCAAATCAGAGGTGTGACTAGCCTAACTTGGTTGAGATGGCCTGGTGTTGAAGTTCATACCCACTGGATTGGAAGCAGCACTTGTCGTATCAGGAATCATACACTGTGTGCACAAGAAATTCTGTAAACTCCCAGTTTCTCATGATGATTTCCCCCATCTCCTCTCATCTCTCTCTTTCTGGTCCTCAACTCTACCATCACCTAAGAACATGAAGTCAAGTCAGCCTTCTCAATCAGTACATACAATAATTTTGAGTTTCCACCAACCACAGCATACACCGAATCCTGCATAGACCAAGTACTGCACGATCCCAAGACTGACACTCCCCTACTCGCAGCCAGTGTCTTATACCTCATCTCTCATTTCTCATTTCTCAATTCTCATTTCTCATCTGTGATCTCTCATCTCTTGACAGACTGTGTTGAACGCAACTCTCTACATGTCCATGATTACGAGTTAACCATTGAATATATTCCCACCTCCCATCAAGTCACCGTCTCGATCTACCGCCTTGAGATCAATCACCTTCAACCAACGCTTCAATTTCACTCAATTGCTGCCTAAAAGTGCATCTCTCAGTTTGCATGGTCTCAGTCTCCAAGTGTATCTCCAATTTCTCAGAATCATAGTATCCAAGTGCATCTCCAACTCGCCCAATCATGGCCTCCCAGGGTATCTCTCAACTCACACCATGATGAGCTCAAAGTTTGCATGACCATGGCCTCCAAGTGCATTGCCAAACTCGCTGGATCACAGCAACCATGTTTGCATGATCATGGCTTACAACTATGTCTCCAAACTCGCTCGTGTATACCCTCACGGTTTGCATTAGCATGGCCACAAATTGATTATTCGATCTCGCTCGGTCACAGCCTGTGAGTTTGCTTGATTGTGGCCACCAAGTGCATCTTCAACCTCGCTCAATTATGGCCTGCAAGGTTTCTTGAAAATGGTCCCCAAATGAATCTCCAAAGTCGCTCGATAAAGGCCTCGAAGTGCATATCTGTTTTCACAAGATAATTGATTCCAAGTGCATCTCTCAGTTCACTCAATATCTCGCTTGAAGTCCATCTCCAATCTCGCCCAATCATTGCTTCCAAGTTCATGTTTAACCTCCTGCAATCACATCCTCCAACTGCATCTGTATGTTTTCTCAATGGACATCTCCAGGTGCTTCAGAAATTGTGCTCAAGTACTGTCCGTGGCCAGATTGACCTTATGTATGTATGTTGGAATACTCAGGCAGACATTACATGCCATATGATGGTGTTGTGAATCTTGTGATTGTAACAAAGATGAGTATGATACACAAAATGCCTTGTGGTTATGGAACCCTAAGTACCACTGGTGCGAGAATATTGCACCAAGTTCAAAGTCTCCCACAGACATGGACAGAGATTTCAGCTGCTTCCGAATTTGACTATGCTGTAAGTAAAATATTGTAGCATCCCGAATGCACCTCCATAACAGTAGCTGCTTTCAGTAGCACCTGCGAATACTTATCCACAGTCTGAGAGCGGTTTGCTTGGCTCCAGTGGGGCCTGGGAGCAATTGGAATTACTAAGAAGTACTGGTAAGGTAGACCACAGTGTCTGGGAGGTTCATGTGTGGCTTCAGGACTGATTAACATTTTGTTGATGGAGATTGGGGAATTATTCTGAGCAACAGGAACTGAAGAGAATTTCAGATGTACGTCAAGTTATCATTCCTAATATGGCAGGTAGAACACCCAATTCTGAGGGTAAAGATACAAGGACTAGGTAATACTTCTGATTTCCTATATCCCCTCATATCCTCCCATTTTGTTCTCATCTTCATCCATATCTCTTGCGTTCTGGTTCATTACTCTACCACTACAAGCAAATGTCACAATAGCTCAGTCCCCTCTCCAATCCAACATTATGATCATGAGTTAACACATTATTACAGCATCTACCCGCAATTGACTGTCATCCACTCGCCACCAGTTTCTTGGATTCTCATCCGTCAATAATCCAAGTTAACCACTGAATGTAACCAGCTCATCAAAGGCAAAGTGTAATGTTGTCACATTCCCAGTATTGGTAGTTAACTAACAATTGTAGTCTTAGCTTCCATTGCATCTCCTTCCCTATTAACCACCTCCAGCTCAACCACCTCCACCTATATACTCAATATCCCTCAATCACTAGGTTCAAGTATCTCAGCACACATGTTTGATTATGGACTGCATGTGCCTCTGCAAACTGTATCAATCACAGCTTTCAAGTGTATTTCTAAACATACCTGATTATGGCCTGCAAGTGTATCTGTACGTTTACCTGATAATAGCCTTCATAGTGCATGGGTCAATTGACCTAGTCATAATCTCACTGTGCATCCATAAGTTCACTAAATTATTACGGCCATGTGCATCTCTGGGTTTGCCAGATTACACTCTCAAAGTGTATCTCTACAGTCAGTGACTGACTATTTCCAAGGGCAATGTCAACATCCCTCGTGTACCACCTGCAGCCAGCCTAGAACTCTGTGTATAGATCATTAGACAGATATGTAGATTCAAAAATTAAAATACACAAAGAAGAAAATATTTCAAAATTATTTCACCATGAACAGTAAGTTCAATGTCCAGGTGCACCAGCAGCATACCTCCAGAATATGTTATATTCCCTGGTCAGCATGACAGTGATATGACATGCCCCCAAACCTGTAGTGTACTTTGCCAGCAGCTACTCCAATGGTCTTCAATTCTCCTGTATCATCACTGATTTCTCACCATTACTCCCAGATGCACCTGCACCTGGAAAATGTTAAATGGTTTGGAAGTTATAACTGAACAATGTAGCAACTCTGAGCAGCCACACTGATGCTTCCAGATGCTTCCAGATGCTGCCACATAGGCTGAATGTAAAGCAATGTGCTCTCAGGTGCTGCGAGACTACTTCACCAGTGCACCTCAATGCGCCAGAAGTTGTGGAACAGAATACATTCATATCCTGAAGAGTGTATAGATATCTTCAAAATGCAACAAAATTGAACAATTTGAATGTGCAAAGTTCGGAGCGATTGGGAGTATTGGCTAGGTCTCCAAGAGTACTGCGGTGCACATCAAACCAGGAGCCATACTCTGTGGGAGGGATTATTGTAATGATTATGTCAAATAATACAATTCGAGTAACTATCTTGCTCCTGCATACCTCAATTCAGGCCTTGTAACTTAATATTCAATGCAGTAGGTTTCTAAATGCAGGTGATTATTTTCATACCATATGCTAACGGTTCTATCTGATGCAGCATTCTCTCACACCAAATGTACCAGTTCAACAATTGCTCTGACAGCTACAATATGCATCTTATCAGTCTGTTGGACAAACTGGATTAACCAGTCTGCACAATCAGCCCAATGATGCAGATCTTTGTACTTTGTTGGAATCATTACCACATATTCTTGAGCTTGAGGACATAATATGCATTATTGAGTCTTCTTCCACCTCTTAGAAACGGTCGATATTGTTTTTCCAGTGGGCCGGCACTCCTGAAAAAGGAAGATCTCATCCGGGGGAGTACAGCTAGAGTATAATCCAGGATAAGAAGGAACCTGACCTGGGAAGGTGTTATTGAGGTCACTTTCTATATTTTGGACCCTGATGTTATGAGATTCAGGCATGATCCCTTGGTTGGCATTGGTATATTCTACATTGCAATCAAGTCTCAGACACTCAACAGATGTAGGGCAGTGAAATGTTTGATGGTAGTAAAACAGCCCATTCTAGAGTTTAATAAAGATACTGTATATGGGTACATTCTGATCATATCTGAGCAACAATCCACTTATTTTGTCTCCCCAGCCCTGTTGAATCATTGCACACAATAGCGGTCCAAAGTGGAGAATTCCGATATCTTCGGATGGATCTCTGAATGAGGTTAATTCGATACTTCTGCATGCCCTGCGCACATGAGTTTCTCTCCCAGGATGTATCTGTTGTGATACTGGGTGGAAAAATGGCTCTTCCTGACAATGTTGAACGCATAAAGGATGAGCTTAGAGAGAATTACACCATTGATCGTTAGCAGATAGTATGTTGAAAAGTATTGCACAATCAATATCGTACCAGCCTTGATGGGCAAGATGAGACAGTGTATCCTTCAGATAGTGAAGACCGGTACAGCAGTCCTTGTGCTTCAGCATCTATCAAATGTAATTGACTTTGTTGGTAGATTGATATGCCTCTTTCACTTTGCTGATATGTAGTGGTTCAAAAATGTCATTGGTGAAATTGTCACCAGAACCCATTTGCCAAATTCACTCTGATATATATCTCACATGATGCGTCTTTGGATTTCTGAAATGTATTACATGCTGTTGGATTGTTTTCCAGAGCTTGTGAACAGCAATTGCCTGTCACCAAGCTTCAAACTCAACTAAGCTGATGGAGAATTCCCTGCTGAACCCTATCTGCTCATTCAATGTGATACCATACATCTCTCTCTGCTGCTGATTCACAATGTGGTCCGTATCAGCGATACTCCAGGTGGTGGCTTCAGTCTCAGAATTGAATGCCGCAACCTGAAAGTCCACACACTCGTCGGCAGTCATGTTTGCCACTCCATCAGTGTCTTTAGCAGCAGCAGTTCTGATTTGAGTAAGTGTTTTGGCAAGTCTGCATCAGCGACTGGCAGCCTCAGTCCCAACTTCCTGCAATAGATGTTGCTCATGATGTTGATATAAGTTATCAAACAGCTTGCATTTAGCAGGTGTCAGCTGATGGATTTGGCGCATCAATCACTCTTTTGCCCTCTACTGATCAGCATCTGACCATTTGGTTGCTGCTTGTCTGGCTGTATTCAGGCACACCAGAAATTGCGTTCTTTTTGTTGTAGTATCTGTTTCAGCCCCGTACACCTGAACCTCCATTGCAGCATGGAATTTATGAATCTTTTGTTGTTGTAACTGATGGGATTCTGTTGCCAATTGTTGATCCACTTTGGCCTTAGCAGAGTTCGACATTTTCTGCTCCCGAAAAGTACCCTTCTTCATGTAACATTTCTTGAGTGCATCATTTTATGCTGTGAAGGATGGATCAGAGTAATTTTGATGGCTCACAAGTCGAGAGAATGAATATGATACCTGCACAGCTCCCATTACCAAGTCATTAGAAGCTGTTTTGGCTGCAGTTTTCCAGCCTTTCCTGGAGCAGTTAAGAATTGGAGCGGAATCTGCTGCCAGTATTCTGATCGTGCCCCCAATCGCTTTTCCCTGCCAGGAGCTGCTTCTCAACAAATCGAATGGTTTAGAAAAGAGCTGGAGGCCTGGATATCATGGTGCCGATGTGAAATGATTGTCAAATTCATCGTTGTCATTTCTAGCTTTCACCTATTTCAGCAGCCAGTGTAATAGATCTTCAACTACACCCAATAGCAGTTGATGCATTTCATCAGGCTGCCAATGTCGATAGACATTGCAGAGAGGGTATTGCCCGCACTGGTTTGGGAGTGGATGAACACCAGGAGTGTGCTGAGCATTAATATTAGTTTCGTCCAGAAGCTCCAAGTACATGTGCTGATCTCTTGAGTTATTGAATTGTCCAAGAGGCGAATGCCCCAATGATGCACCTTCGGGAATTTTGCACATTGGGCATGAGTTATACGAGACTTGAGCAACCATGACCAGGTTTGGATAAACCCCGACCAGGGCTGCCAAGTAGGATAACATTTTCTGGGGAATCCATAGGCACGATGCCATTTCAAGCTGGGACCACTAATATCAAGATTGCGGTGTGGGGACAGCACAGTTCCAACAGCGGAATACCATACCTCATCAGTTTCTGTTGCGCCTTTCAGGGGATAGGGGACCAGCCCAACAAGAATCCTGGCGCACTTTTTAGTTGTCTGGTGGATATCTTTTCAAATGGTACCAATTGTGAGATACAGTGGCCAGGCATGGTGATCGCCTGAAAAATTGGTCAAGAGAGTCTTGTCAGATGCACAAATGAGTGGGCCAATCATCACTCCAGCAGGATACTGAAGTTGCGTATCCTACCACCAATCACCCGTGTCAACCTCGCTGTATATTCAGCAATGTTCAAACTGTGTAAGGCGGACCAGTTGAAAATTCAGGTGCGCCTGACATGGGAAATGTGCAAAATGGTACTATATACATTTGAAAATATCCAGGTAGTACAATGATCTGAAGATATGTGAATAATCTCCAATTAAATGATCATCACAGAACCTGAAATTGAGTTGAGAGAGGAGCTTTTGCAGGGCATCCGCTGCTTCGAATGATTCAATTATGAAGTTGTCCAGTCCATGCCTCAGATGTTGATCAATGGCAGTTTTCGTTTGCTGGCTAGATGATCGAACCTGTTGAAAGCTTTGTGCTGGCTGAATTGAATGCCATGGATTCCATTGTTCTGAGAACTTGCAATGCTTGTTGTACAATCCAGTGACTTAGCCATATGCTCTCCCTGCCCATTATCCACCCCAACTCCCTGCCTATGAGCCTTTGCCATTATTGGATTGGGTGTATATGTCAAGTCAGGCTTTTGGGGGTCTATGGTTTCTTTGTCAGGTGTATCTTCAGGTGGAGGTACATCTGGTACTTTGTCTATAAGTTGATTGTTTGTATACTAGCTCATCAATGGCCATTCAGGTGCACTGACTGAAGTTGAACCATCATGGCTAGGGTCAATCCCAGCCTGCAAGTGGTATAATTCCATTAGGTAATAGCCCATCATGTATCAATGTTGGGTCAGATTCTTGATAGTGAGCATCAAGTCAGTTGTCGTTGAATCACTTCTTCTTGCAGATATAGCACATAACATGTTTCTGGCAAGGGTTGACCATATTCAAGAGATGGTCAGTTAACATGTATTTGGAAGAATCTCAATGATGCTTTAGGGGGGGATTTTGAGCTGCAGAGATTGTAGTCTGAAAGCAAGCTAACTCAGGTGAGCATATCACATTCACAGCAGCATAGCACCTCGCCAAATGCGAGGGAGGGGTAGAATACAGTCACCTTACGTTCAGCGTTCTGGATAAACCAGAACATATATATTATATCTCGCAGAATCAGCATGCACATCGTCTTCTGATAGTCATTCGCAGTGCAGAGAAGGGTTCTTTTGTGATCACTTCAATGATGATGATGGGCCTTTTACAATCTCATTGCGGAATTTTGAGATATACCTATGCTCAAGCCACTGAGCAGCTGTTAATGACAGTAGACCATTGTAATACAATGAATAGGTGAGTTTCCGAGCTAGCTGTATGCCCTCACAATAATCATCGAGAACAGATAAGCTGGTGGGATAGTTGCTTGAGTAACGATCCTTGACTGGAGTGTGTATTCTGAGGAGAATAATGATGTTTGGACCAGGAGCTCAATAGGAAGCAAGCACTGTTGCTGCACAACTCACAGCCATCATATTGAATGAGATTGAAAGGTCATGCACATACAACTGATGTGTAATATTCTGAGTTGTACTAACCTTCATACTAGATATAGCTCTTGTTGGGTTCCCGCAGATATAATATCAAATAACATCTATGACCTGTAAGGTCATGGAAGCATACAAAGGTGAGCAGCTATCCAATGTCCTACTATATGAATTTGAGCATATAACAAAGAAAGGCAGGGTGTGTGTGATTGAGGTTTCGTTTTCTCAGCCTGGTTAGTTTCATGTATCAAAGGTGTACTGTTCCACCACAGATCGTGACAACCAAATGGGATATCGGAAGCCATTCATTCTGCCGAATGTCACCACTACCTGCAATATACTTTGCCATACTCTGATTCATTCTCTATCACATCTCGCATCAATATTAGCATACCACAATCTTTGATAACAGAACATGACAACGAATGGATCTCCCCCGATAACAGCGAATCTGTCTCCACAGGATAGCCTGTTTGGCAAGTAACCACGCCATGAAGACTATTCAGAATCATTGGATAATAGTTCATGAACTGCCACTGGCAAGACAGTCAATTTGGGAAACAAACCAATCAATATCATCTGCCACATGGGTATGGTTACCTGCCTTCACAACAGCCATTTCCAGGCACTCCGCAGTTTCATCACCATTCTCCATTCAACACAAGACATAGTTAGTACCCAACCACCAGTGCAAACCCAGGATATCCAAGTTATGGGCCACAGTGGCAAGAATATGACGTCCACCAAGGTGGTAATGGTGGCTCTCAAATGTTCCCCCCTCCACAGATTCAAGGGCAAGGGCTGTCATCTCCAGGTGAATGAAGAGTGCCTCCAGAACCATCGGCTAACAATCCAGTCAATCGGCCAACATCGTCCTGCTCCAATCCTCCACCGGAACTGCCTTCCAGCGCATGTGGGAGACCCCCATCACCCTCCCCACCAACAGATTGCATCCGCCAGCAGAACCAGGGAAAACACATGTTTCAGGTATCGCGGGCTTGCCCCCATTGCCGGAGGTTTCCCATGACGCGTATGATGCAGATGACCAGAGCGATGAGTCATCAGACTTGGGCGGTGCAGAAAGCAAACCACCAATCACTCTGAAGCAAACTGAATTCTGCTTGAAGCAATTTGCCAAAAGGATGGGGTAGGTGAACTACATGGTGTTCAACAAGTGGAAGAAAGTATGGGTGACTGGGTTTCTAGAGAAGGATCATCAGTCCATAGTCTGAGGGCAGAACCATTTGAAACAGCTTCGAGATGGACCCCTGCACTGGGTGACAGCTGTTGCAGATTTATCAGCGACATTAGAGAACTGGCTGCTGTTGGTTACTTTTGATAATGTTGAATGGATTAAGTAACAGTGGGTTGAGATGATTGAGAAGAAATGCGCAAGCAAAATTCGGGAGGCAATGAAATAGGGAAGGCGAGGAGAAATGCAACCCACAACAGATTTAACCGAGTGCATTGCCAAAATGAAAGAAGTAATGTCTTACACCAACCGAATCAGATGTTCATGGTTGTGATTCGCTGGGTGTCGAATTGGAACAATATCATCATATACCCCAAATAACTCCAAGCCTCATATACAACTGGGAGGCACTGAGTGGAGCTGATGGATTTCATCCACCGAAATGGAGGCCCGAAAGAGCCATCCATTCTAACATCGATGTTCAAGTACACCTTGGGGCAGAACACATTGGACAAAGAGTATATGGGATAATATACACACTGGTAAAGGATAATTGACCACATATATGGCCAGATTTCTTACAACTGTTGCCTTTGAAACTCATTGAAGTTGAAACTTGAACACAATCCAAAAATATTTTTGATCGAAATTCAGAGAGCTACAGGGCAGGAGGTTGCTGAGTGCATGACTAGAGCAGTGAAGGAAATCCCCGCTAGCCCTGTTGAGGTTGGATGTGTGCAACAACTATTCATTATACAGAAACTTTGGAAGGTTCTGAAGAGGGTGGAAGAGAGGAGGGAGAGGAGGATGGTGGGCAAGAGAATAATACTTGTATTAATGTAAGTTCCGATTGAAAGAATAGAATTGATGATATTCCATCCATATATATTCATTCGAATGGTGGTTTGCCTGTGAAGTACCTAACATTGCATTGAATTTCAAGATGGCCAGAGTATGACCCTATCTGCTGAGCTTACATTGGAGCAACTGAATGAGATCATTGAGGATGAAATGAAAACAAACAAAGGCACAAGGGTAGTTCAGGAGCAAGTGGAGGATGGTGAGGAGGTCCTCTATCCAGGTAATAGCAGTTCAGTATTCAATAGTGTTCTCAATACAATCAACAATGAATTTGAATATAAGTGTCTTGATGAGGTGGTCAGGTTGCTGAATGCCCATCCGATTCGCTAATCGAAAGCAGACCAAGTCTCTAACAACAAGTATTCAATTCCCGGCCTGCCCGGAACAAAGTTTGTGGTGCACCAGGTTTGTGCCATATGGCTCTTGGTGGGGAGATGGGTTTGGGATCGAAATTTGCCAGGAGCGCTGCCGGCTGATGAAACGGATCTTGGCAAGATGTGTACCTTGGTGGCTGTGGCTATGATATGCAAATTGTTCACTGAGAAGGTTGTTATTGGGTTGCCGCTGTCAATTTGGTGGGGCAATGCCCTTGAAGAGTGGGTGAATATGGCACAGAATAACTATCCTGCCTAGTGGTCAAAATGCCCGGAGTGGCAGAAACATTCAAGAGTGATATCGATGACAGGACATATTGAACCGATTTCACTCTGTTGAACGTGTTGCAGGCGGAAAACGCTACTCTGAATAACAAGGATCGGAACACGAGTAATGATGAGCCAAAACACTGATGGAATATCCACCTGGTTGTACATCATACCTTAACATCCAGAGCAAAACCATCCAGCAATGGCCAACTCTCACACTGTCCATGGAGTTTTGGGATTTTTGATTAGTCCAATTGGTACAGGATTGAAAACAGTGTGCGGTGGCAAATTGCGATAAAGGCGAGAATTGGATTCAAACTTCATGTCAAGGCTACGCTGGTATTCCATTCACTCTACGACTGGTTTTATCAAATGATGTGGCCGTTCTCAGGTGCCCCGGATTATCCAGAGGATGATACAGAGATGGAGTAGCATGGTGCAGGGGCATTGTATTCTGCTGTGAAGAGTTTGTTGCACGCTATCCGGACAGAAGATGTAGATGCTCCACCCAATGCGGCACACAGGATGATACAGACTGCAAAACTTTCAACAATTAGGAGGTGGTCGGAATCCAACCTAGCCAATTTAAAACCAGTCCTTTGCATACTAATGGAATCGGCACATTTCCACAATCTCGAGTGGCCTGAGGATGAGCAAACAAAACTGAAGACTCTGTGGGAGACATACACAACACAGGGTCCTTGAGGAGCGTGGAGAATACTTAGTGAGCTGCGAGCATGTTTTTCAGCAGTGGTGGGAGACACCGAGCATCGCAATGATGTTTCGCGACCATGGTACAATGAATGGCCACTCAATACCAAGCTGGATTGTCCGATTGTCTGATGTTGGAGAGAGACATTTCTGCCAATACTTCTCAATGAAGCTGAGGAGTATCCCAAACCTGACAAACACTACTAATCATGACAGATGCTCCTTCTAGAACAAAACACAAATGAAGATGCACTCCCCAGTGCACCTCCCCAACAACAGGCGGCGCTATTTGTCCCCTTCCTCGCCAAGTTCATCATTTGAAGTGGGGGTTGACCAAGTATTGTGTGCATCATGTGGGTATATTCCACATGTATGCAGAAATCGGCAATGATGAATGCACTGAAATGCGGATCACTTTCCAGAATTCATGAAATCCCTCTGAATTGATAACTACACCCAAAGTGGGCGGGAGAGGCCTAAATCTTACAGCACCAAACCATGCCATAGGAACTCAGAAGTTGGCAGTATTGAAGGAGCAGTGGTAGGCATTTGCAGGAGTTATCTGGCTAGGGCAACACAGAGTACGACACGCATGGTTACTGAATACATGTCCTGGTGACTCTCATGACGGCGCCGGTGATCACCACCAACACTCTGGAATTGTGCTAAAGAATGTGCTGAATATATTGATGGGTCGACTGAACATTACCACATCCATGATTTACCGGATGCTGGAGTCTTGTGAGGACCATACAAAGCAGCAGACCGAGCATGAAGACATGTTTCAGTCTGATGGATAATCATCTGAGAATGTTAGCACACATCATCAAGGTATGCCTCGTTAGACATTTATCTAACATAATCTTCTTAACTGACATGAATAGTCAAAAAAGTCGTTTGTAACACCCTATAGTGTATAAAGCAATCTTTTCTTTCTGTTATTTTGAAGTAAATCAATGATCTGATATTGGAATTGTAAGAGGGGGATTTCATTGGCATTCTTGATTATTCATAATGACCAATATGAAATAAAGTCAATTGATAAGCTACATTACACGATCCCAGCAGGTCAATCTCATGATACATGGCAGTAGTCGAATATGACCATGATGCAGCTAAGCACTTTGAATCATTAATAAGTTGTGAATTCGAGGTGTACCGGACACCTAGGGCCATGTACACATTCTGAAGTCAAATGAATGAAAAATGCATGATTTGAACCACCTTCAGGTACGCTGGAGAAACCTCAGCATCTATAATGAATCTCATTGCGACAGATCCAGTGCTGCATACGTCACAATCCCATTTGGCGATGTAGTCAGTCAAGGCGATATGGAGTTGCTGTGTCAGAATATGAGGCACAGGCTTGCTGATTCGTGGCAATGCCGCAACATCTGTTCGCATATGATCCAAGTTCAGGTGCACCAGAGAGTCCTCAGTATATGTCTTCAGTCACTTTATGACAGATCCAGCACAGCATATTTGACAATCACATTTGGCAATCAAGTCAGTATAGGTGATATTGAGTACCTGTGTCAGAATATGAGACATGGCCTCACTTATTCATAGCAAAGCCGCAGCATATGCTGGCATATTGTTGAAGTGTGCGCCAATCTCAGATCTGCATCGCAGAGTGTCTGATGCCAAGACACGGCTGGGGTAATTATGGCTAAGCCGCAGCGTATGCTGCCATTTATTTCTTGGCCTATGACTGAAGTTCAGGCACAACTGAGATCTGCAATCCAGTCCAGAATGAGGTTCTCAGTTATGTATGTCGCCAACTTTGACAAGCTGTGACTCATTGTCGATGTATCTTTCCAGCTGACGCATGTCTCAAGAGTGACAAATAAGCCACCTAAGAGTACGTATCCCAGTCCGTAGTGCACATTGTATATTGCGTTGCTTCATTCTTAACATGTTTTCTTCGACGTTGAATCAGTGGACACTGTCCACAGAGATTGTCATCTATCAAGACACATCACATTTTGGTACAGGCAGCTCATCCCGCTCAGCCTCTGTGAATATATAAATCTATGCTAGTGCGGTATATGACTGCAGCTGCTAACATGCCCTGAGCTGTCGAGTCCATGTCAACTGTCCATTGGAGGAAAGTAGGCGTGTACAACTGAATCATAAATGCACAGACCTGGCAAATTAGTAACCTCACTTAACTCAATATTCACTTAGTAGTATGTTTGGACCTATGCTTCCAAATCCTAATAGAGCTTCTGCCAGTTCATGCTCTGTCAAAGAGCTAGAGCTGGAGACCGTGTATCTCAAAAGGCAGATTGCGTTCAGTGACTCTGTAAGATGGTAGGCAACTCCTGCACACCCATGTACCACACTTCCTCCCAGAGGCCTAAGTTCTGAATGCGTTGAATGCAGACATTACTCAATTCTGACTAAATGTAAATTTGGTCCGCCACAAGTTGTGTCAGATAATATATCATGTGAACTAATTTCCATCAAGAGAGATGTTCGAAAAAGAGAATCTTGAATGCTCCATTTAGGATGAAACCTCTTCAAAGAGTGCAATTAACTGTGAGAGCGAGGCTAGCTTGCAATGCCCAGGCATTAGATCAAACCACAACCATTTAAACTTTGGTGCTCCTCAATTGCCGAAACTGAATGCATGAAATCATCATTCCTCTTCCTGCTGTGAGATGATGTCTCACTATGCATCCATACCATTGTAGTATATAGCATTCAACCCCAACATGTATTTTAAGACAATATTGTAGTGGTGAGACTCATAATAAATATGAGAATTAACAGTTTGCAACCAACTTGATATTAGGTGCAAAATGAGAACATGAGTGAGTATATATGACCCATTTGTTAGCAATCTTGGCAATGACGAGTGCTTGAATCAATATGATCACCCTTGAATCATGTATCATACCTCACCATCCTGTTTCCACACCTGTATCTCTCCTTTGTGTACCAAATACTCTCTCCCCTCCATGAATTGCAACATTGTTGTGAAGGATATTCAGCTGACACGGCCCAGATCAACTCATCAAAGGGAAGTTAGGCTCACATTATTGCCTTATTGACCACTAACTTACCTTCAGCATCATAATACAATAGAATATCATCAAGATAGGTGTTCTTCAGGTGGTTATACCACATATGGAGATTCATATTTCTCCTCGATTAATGACTAACTCAGCATGAAACTGTGCAACTCAGCCGTCACTCTCAAGGTCACAAATCTATGGAATTCTGCACATTCTGAATGCTGTGCCGATTCTATACCATGCGGTCACCTCAAATGCTCGAACATTCATGCAAAATTACCACTTTTGGAGGTGTCATATGCAGGGGCACATGTTGTCATTCAGGATCTCAGTGCTCTATTTGGCCAGCACCAAGGGTTGGTTAATGTCACAAGTTTTCTTCCAGTCCGTCTGGGTCTATTCTATGTTCGTTGGCTTTAGCCAACCTCCAATTCTTGCATCCATACAGAGTGTTGTTGATAAGAGGTGCTGACATTCAGCATTAAGAATGCATCTTTTCTGGCAAACCTGACAAGGAATCCATCAATGTTGGTGCACCTGACAATATCTTATATCGCTACACTGAACTGCTGTCATCAACATATATATGAACCATTGATGTCATATCTCATGCACCCTTCAAAGCAGCTCTCGAATTCAATCCTTCTCGACTATGTGGAATTTGTTGCACCATTCTTCCCATTATCCCATTGCACTTAATCCTATATTTACTGCTTATACACTATCTCCCACATTCCCCAACTTTCTAACTTCATTACCATAGATGGAATCAATGCCCAGCCAGGAGAGGAATGACTATTCACAGCAGAATCAAGAAGCACACCTTGAGAGAGCACTCACATTCAAGAAAGCAGCAAATCTTCACTGTCGATCAAATGTCTGCTTGCCAATCATCTGCGATTGTGCGTTGTATTACAGATTACTAATGTCGCCGATTTGTTTCATGATGTAGGATGTTGGTACCAATCAGGAGATTGTTGATGACGAAAGTGAGGACACTGGAGAGTCCACCTCATCATCGGACATCGAAGAACATGATTTGAATTACCCACAGGTGGTGCTGTTTCTAGGCCAGGTGCACCAGAACAAGTTATTTTGAACTACACAGGTTCCTCTGCAAAAGAAATGGAGCCGTGCCGATAGTGTCATTGCACGCCCTCCGCTTCCATATTCCCGAAATCCAGCTGGCACACTGGCACCACCACTACTCTAACGCCAAATGTCAACCCTCCTCAACAAATCAACCCAATCTGACAGTGCACTATCCACCCAGGCACTGCCACTATGCAAGTCTAGTGGAGACCTTAATGTTCTAAAATGCAAGACCAGTGGAGATTGGAACGTTCCCCAAAGCCAAAAGGTTACTTTTGGAATAACAAACACAATCATGCAGGCTATTGCATTCATGATGACTCCTTTGCCAATAGTATCCAATGACCAGAACTCAATGGTTAAAGAAGCTTGGAAACTAGCCACTGAGGCTCAGGATTGTCAGTGGGGATTAGCAGGTGCTCCTGTAAGGACACTATCTGTGTGTCAATTGCCTGCTGGTCCATCTCTCATAATTGATCCATACACACAAGATGCTGTAAGTCATGCATTCTGTTAAATGCTCATATATCAGATATACGATATTGACTACACTCCAAAATATGAATGCTTAAAACTTAAGATAAGTAACATTCAGGGGCTGTCGACCGGTGGGGCACGTCAAGAGGATATCTGCTGATACTGGTTGGGTCGGGACTTTGAGACTCAGCTTCAGATCCAGGTTAAGGAGCTCCTCCTTAATGATGCGTATTTCTCAAAGGTCATGAATAATAAGAAATCATGGTTCACCCCAATGCAAGTGCTTGATCTAATTAACCATCAATTTCTCTTCACGACCAATAGCTTGGGGTGCCAGCCTATGACATCCCAGTATTTCAAACCTCTTGTTCCACACACTTTAGCGCTGGCAGCAGCGGCTAATCATTGTGCGCTATCAGAATATGCCAGTGGAAAGACGACCGCAGTATTGTTTTCTCAAGATGAATATCAAGGTACATTTTGCCCATTCCCTGTAATAAACATCACTACAGAAGCCGCTGCAGTCACCAATCAACATTCATGGGCCACTTGATACCCACCCTTCGGTGCAACTCCGCTACAATTGGCGCTACCCAATCTCCGTCAGTGCTCCTCAGCCTCGATTGACGATCTTCAATTTGATTCCACATTCAATTCCTCCTCTTTCAGCACTCCTCGGCTGGGATAGGCTCTCCTTAATGCTCTCTGTCTGCATTGGCACTGCACAATTTTATTTCGCACTCTATGCCCCCCATTCCACACTCCTCAGCTTCGGATGGGAGCTCCTCACATCCCACCACTGCACTTTGGTCTGGATTGTTGCTCCTATATTGAATTCTGCACTGCATGCCCCCCCTGCCTTTTCGGCATGCCTCCACAGGGAAAGCACTCTTCAGTCCCTGTCGGTGCTTGTCTGCCTGTGTTAGTGTTCCACTTGTTCATTCCGTGCTCTATACCCCTCTGACTACATGTCCTCAGCTTGGCATGGGAGATCCTCAATTCCCACCGGTTCACCTCAGTCCAGATTGTTGCTCCTATAATGACTTCTGCATTCCGTAACCCCCCTTTCTCGGCACTCCTTGGCTGGGACAGCATTCCTCAATCCACATTGGTGCTCCTCTGCCTGGATTGGCCCGCCTCAATTCATTCCACACTCCTTACCCCGAATTTTGGTGTTCCTCAATCCCCATTGGCACTCCTTAGTCTCGATTTGGCGCTCTTTTTCATTCTGCGCTCCTCCAACACCTTCTGTGTACTCCTCTTTTCCACACAGTACTCCCCATCAGGCGCTCCTGTTGTCCTGGTGGTTGCTCCCGTTCTTTATCCGAATGTATCATTGCCATTCAAAGGCCTATGTAGATTCGCAGCTAATGAACATCTCGTTGCACCTTTGTGTGATATTACCAATCGAGCCAAACAACATTTGAAAGTCAATCTCATCCGCTGGCCAGGTACACATCATTCGCAAATTTAAGGAGCACGTCTGGCTTCATTACACTGTTGATGAATGGTGAGTTCCTGCGTTTGTCAGCCCTGCAGAGATGGGAAATGGCGTGGATGATATTGACACCATGGTTGATTGATATCATTTGATCACTTAGTTGGGTTACTGTTTCGGCGTACCTGCATTTATTTTTGAATCTGTTGTCTTCTTCTTTGGTACCTTAATGCAGTGGGGCTACAAATACAATGTTGAAGAAATGATAGCTAGTATGATTCAGAAGTGATAATGAAAAATAATCCATGCATCATGTTTGCCATTGAGGGAAATCAATTGCTTGCGTACATCCAGAGTCTCAGATAACCCCTGCAGTCCTCTCTATAAATATCCATAAAACCCAGGCATCTCTCAGAGTTTGCTTGTGATTTTCACATCAGTTTGGCGACACTCCCAGGTGCACCCAAAGTTTTCTCAGGCGCTCTGACATATTCCCAAACTTATCACAATCACTCCTATAGTACTCCTGTACCAGTCATCAGAGATCCCAGTTACTCCCAAGCCTGCCTGGAATGCCCTCCAAGGGTCTGATTCTCTCCTGAAATTAATGCTTCTAAGTTTACGCTCAACATCCACTCAGCCAATCCTGTAGGCTCCCAGTGACTAAACTACATTTTGCAGAGGTGAAATCACTGCCTTGGTCCTGTCAACTCCCAGATTTGTCGCCCGCTCTTGAAGGTCTACCTGAATGTCACTGTGTCCATCCTGTCAACTTCTAGACTTGACCATTTTGGGTGTCAGGTCTGACAAATCCCACACACTCCCAGTGACAAAAACTAATTTTGCTGATGTTCCCCAGTTTAACATCACAGTTAGTAGCAAGTTACATTACCAAAATGTAAAATGGTTTAGAAGTGATAACTAAACAACACAGCAATGCTGAACAGCCACACCAATTGCTCGAGATAGTTCTAGTTCCTTCTAGATTGGCTGAATGCAAGGAGGTGTTCTCTCAGGACCTGTGAGACAACTGCTTGGGTGCACCTCACTGCTCCAACAGTTGTGGAACACAATACAAGACCATCCTCAAGAGCATATAGTAGTTTTCAGAATGCTACAGAAAAAAACTATTCGGATGTTCAAGTTTCAGAGCTATTGGAACCATCGACCACATCCCTAAGACTATTCCGATGATATTGAATCTTTTGCCATACTCTCTGGATGTGATTATTATAGTATCTCAATGAAACAGTACCATTCAGTTAACTATTTTACTCCTGCATACCTTAATTTAGGCATTCTAATTAATATACAGTTCAACAGGTATCTAAATCCCCATGGTAATTTACAAGCCATACATTATCGATTCTACCTGATGCAGCATGCTCTTGCACCCGATGTGCCAGTCCAACAATTACTACAACTGGTACAGTAAGCATCATATTACTCTGTTTGACAATCCCAATGAACTCATCAACATAATCATCCCAACCATGGAAATATTTTTACTGTGTTTGAATCACCACCACATATTCTTGAGCTTGAGGATATAATCACCATTGTGGATTCTTCTTGCACTTTGTAGAAATGGTCAATATCATTTTCTGGCTGGCAGGTGCTGCTGAGATTGGAGGATCAGATTTGGTGTAGTCCAGATAAAGTATAATACAGGACAAGAAGGAACTTGGTCTTGGAAGATGTTATCAAGGTCACTTTCCAATTATTGGACCCAGATGTTATGAGATTCAGCCATGATCCCTTGGTTGGCATTGATATATTCTATCTCACATTGAGGTCCCAAATACTCAATGGAAGTAGGGCAGTGAAATGAATGATGGTAGTATAGCTGCCCATTCTGAAGTGTAATACCAATGCTCTCTATGGGTACTGTCTGATCATATCCGGGCACCAGTCAACTAACTTCATGTTCCCAGTCATTTTCAATTTGGGATGGAATAGCTGCTCACAGTTGGGAATTCCGAAATCTACCGATGGATCAGTGAGGGTGGTCAATTTGATTCTTCCACACTTGCTATGGACATGGGTTTCTCTCGAAAAATATACCTGTTGAGATATGGGGTTAAATACTTGCTCTTCCGGACAATGCAAATGGGGCAAAAGATGGTCTGTACATGTGTTTCGCTGTTTATCAGTAGTGGACAGCAGGTTGAAAGCTTTTGCAGTGTCAATGTTGTACTAGAGCTGAATGATAACATACAACAGAGTCTCCTCCATATAGTGAAGACCAGTACTCCAGTCATTATGCTTAAGCATCTGTCAAATGTGATTGACATTGTTGTTAGATTGATATCCCTCTTTCGCATTGCCGATATGTAGACATTCAGAAATATCAGCGGCACAATTATTGCCAGAATCCACTTGCTGAATTGACTCTGATTCATGATTTACCACATTTATCTTTGGATATCGAAATGGTTTTCCAGCACTCCTGAATGCTGAATACCTCCCACCAAGCTTCAAACTCAATTCAGCAGATGGAGAATTACATTTGAACCACATCTTCTCATTCAAAGTAATATGATACATCTGTCTGTACACCTGATTCACAATTCAATCCATAAGAGTGACAGTCCAGATGGTGGATTCAGTCCCAGCATCAAGTATTCAAATCTGAAATTCCACACCCTTGTCGACAGACATGTTTGCCACCCCATGAACATCCATTTCTGCAGCAGTTCTTATTCCCGCAAGATTTGCCACAAATCTGCTTCTGGGACCAGTTGCCATAGTCCCTACTTCCTCCAATTGTTGTCACTCATAATGCTGCAATTATTTATCAAGAAAGTTGCATTCAACTGGTGATACATGATAGATTTCATGATGCAATTGCTCTTTTACCCACTGTTGATCAGCATCCAACCAGTTGGTTGCCGCCTGTCTGGCTCAAATCAGGTGCACCTGAAATGGCAATCATTTTGTGGTAATACAATTTTCAACCCCGTTTACATGAATGTAAAGGAGAATACAGGCATGTCTGGCCCGGAATCACTCAACATGGTGATTGGCAGAATACGCTTGAATACATGAATACGAGTATTACTATATGTAGATGTCTCTGTATGATTTTTACTCAAGATCTGAACATTGTGGCAAGCCGGCTAGATCAAAAGGGTGTCACCCAGCCCTGGACATGTCACATGCAGCTGTGCCATTACATTATCCCACTCTTTAGGTGCAGACCTCCTGGGCTGCATTACCCCATACAAGCGTAGGAAAGATATAAAACAAAAAGGGAGCAATCAAATAACCATTCCACATACACGATTTTACACGCCCTTATGTCCCACACCAACTCCGTACCGCTCAGAGCAACTATTCTGCAGATCCAGCCCACTGGGAATACCCCACTTGCACTTAACTTTGATCAAGAACAGGTGAAAATCACCGCTGACACCATTATTACCATGCTGAGATCCAGAGAACAGAAGAGGAGAAGAGAGAAGGAAGTAAACATTCCAACGTTATCCCATCCTGCATATCTCCACTTCTGAACTGACACCATACTCCTCTGACGCCATACTCCTTTGACAATCAATTCCCATCGGCCAGATACCGTGGTTTCCATTATTTTTAGAATCATCAGGCCAGTTTGGATTCCACTCAGGATAAGGCATTGAAGGGTGCTTCTGCTGCCGGCATCGGTTCTAACATTCGGTCATTATCGATCAGGTATGTCAATTCCATTTTGTGTAGTCACATCTCAATCATCAACATCTAATATCTCAGCTTCTCTAAGATAGTCATTTTTACCAAGTTCAAGCGCACTAGCGAGCTCTGTGTAGTGCATCCACATGCTCTGTAGAGCAAATCTTGCTGTCAATAGTTATCATTAATTATCCTTAACTCAGTAATCTTGAATTGATGTTCACTTCGGTGACCACCTTGTCAACTTTGTGGTTGCTGTTGATGGGGGGCTTCAGTTGAATCTTTCCTTAATTATTGTTACACATCTCGGTCGACTTCTCAGTATCTGTTTCTGCAGAGTGCCTTCCTGTCAGCTTTTGACTTGTTGGTGAGACTTGTTACGTCACAGACAACTATCTCACTCTTGATAATAATTCACTGCTCTGACTATGACTGCTCCATTATGTTGATTGTTGATCGTCGGTTGGTAGCAGGGTAATCATGATTTCGGATTGTAATTGAAATTCTAGTGATGTAGAGCATAATTCAGTTGTTGCTTTCGCTTCTTCTGCATAATTCTGAGCATATGTCCCGACCTCAAATGAAGATGTCATAGTTATTAATTTCCGACCACAACCTGTGGTGTTATTGTTTCTCAACCTCGATCATCGCCATCTCGCTCTGGAAGTATCAGAACTTGTCTCCAGACTGCATGATCAACGTACTTGTCATTGCTTCATTTTGCTAGGGCTCCATGGTTAATTGACCTCTTGCCCAGTGTGGCTCAATCAATTGCAGCATCTCCAATATTTGATCTTGACTACTGACTATAGTATGCGAACTGATATCTGTCACCCAAATAGGATCATAAACTTATCTTATGCATCTTGGTATTGTCTGGTAATCTGGTATTAGGTAGGGTCTCTGTGCACCAGTTCTTGGTGCAAGTCATTTGGTAGGGTTATTTGGCATTCACTATGGTATGCTGTTTGGTATACATCTCCACTGTGGCATTGTCTGGTAGGGCATCCAGTAATCCCCTAGTTTGACCTCAGGGTGAGGTTGGTGGCATTAAGATTTGCACATATTCAGTATACATTCAATGTTTGTACTTGATCTTCATTGGGACCGAGTTGGTATCTATATTGCAGTCACTCAGTATCTCATTCTGAACTGTGTCGGCTAGCAAATTTGCACTCATTAGTCAGATATATGAAGCGGACTTGACTGTTCATCATCTAGAGTGAGCTTGTAGAAGAATGAATCCTTGCTTGTGAGTGGAATTGTAGGTACAGTTGATATCTGCTTCCTAATTGGGCTGATTGGCTCATCATCATTGTGTTACTATGTCTGCTTCAGGTGAACTTGTTGACACTGGTCCAGCCATGCCCATCGGATATTTCCCATCTACCCTTGTCGAGTCTTCTCCAGCTGGATGTATCACAGTCTCTTCCAAAATGTGCTTGCCATGTTGTCTTGTGGCGGACCAAGTTGTCTCTGCTGTGGGTGGAATTGATGACAATTCTCCAGGTTCACTCATCGAGTCTGAGTGAGATGATACTGTCTCTCTTCTCTGCCGGAGAGTGTGCTCCGTGGTGCTACATCCCTGCTCATACAGTATGGTAATGGTTTGTGGGAGAGGTTGTTTTCAGTTCCGTTGCAGTCATCTCCCGATTTTGAATATTGTTGCTCAGCTGATGGCATATTAAGGTATCAGGTAAGTGAATTGCTACAGAGGCTGAGTGGCTGGTTGCTTGAGATCTGGGAATGGCAGTCTGGATTGTAGTCTGATTTCTAATTTTGGGCATGCGGCATTGTGGTCCCATATCATTGAAAAGATCTCAACATCATTCTCGGAGTCATGCCACTGGTACATCCTATATCTGTATATCTGCACTCGATTGTACTTTGGTAGATTGTCATCAGATGTAGGAGATACTAAAGGCAGGGTGAAACATAACCTCATGCATTGCCTTAAAACCATTGACTGATTCCATATCTGATCTGCCATCTCCGGGATCTGTTATTGCTCTGGTGCAGCCTACCTCCCATGGCTCCATAGTAGTTTTTCTAAACTTATAGCGATTCCTTCTGCAATGTGTTGTTGGTCGTTAATAGTCTGATTAGGTAATTTGTAGCCAAGAGTTATCGTCTTCCAAGATTTGGCGCTTCAGCTCATGATCAAAAATGCATCATCTGGCACCCCTGCTTGAGATCAATTATGCATCATTCAGCACTCCAGCTTGAGATCTACAATCTATGATTAGGCACTCCAACTGGAGATCTAAAATCCATCATCCAGTACTGAGGCCTGAAAGCTAAAAGTCTTGATCCAGCACTCTGGCTTGAGATTAACAATTCATGATTCAATGAATCAGGACATGTTCAAAATGCTAGATCCTGCACTTCGGCATACAATCTGTGAGTGTAATCTTGCGGCATGCTAGTTCATTTCAATATGACCCAGAGGTAATTGTTTGTAAGACTTCAGATCCGACAGGCCTGAGTGTGCTTTGCTGAATAGCTTTGTTGAAATTGTCTCTTAACTGTATATCTGCAGGAACTTGTACAACTTTCCATCTACTCCATCTGTGTTAGTGAAATACATCAAAGACAATGGAAGTGATGAAGGGTGAATCCAAGAGGCCATGTCATTGACAGTTTGCCCGCAAAGGAGCCAAGCCCTGCCATCCAGTCTCTCTCATCATGACTCACCGAGCCAGTAGTTGTCATTTAAGCACTGTCGATATGTGATTCTTCTGCCGCAACTGCCACCACTGGTCCCTGCTTGTCTTGTCTATCACTTCTGTATTGGGGTATCTCAGCAGATGTACTTCCCAAAATATTGCCCTGCAGCCTGGTGCAATCGTCAAAACTGTATAACAATAGCAAGTCCAACCTCTTTACTGGGAAGGTTGATAACGCGGCAGCTCTGTTCTTGAGTATTTCCACTGCCCTGCAAAGTTATGTTGTATCCACATGAGGGAGAAACCCACCCCAGGAGTCCAGTACCTAGAGCCCACTCAGTGTTCATAAGGTGGCCAAATGACATCTTTTACAGTCAATCGTTAGTACCACTATGAATAAGTTGTGCACACGCATATGAATAAAAGTCACCACCAATTCATCAACTGGGGCCACAATAGATAACTTGGTGATGGGAATGGGATCCAGAGACGGCAGTGTTAATTCCCATCGAGCGAGTTGACCTAGAGATGTTTATTTCCATCACTAAGGATGATAGATGTGACTTCCCATCCACTATATGGTGAGTAACATGCTCCTTCCATTCCAGAATGGAGTGAAGTCATTTTTCCCATTGAGAGTAATATAAGTCAGATGCTCCTCCCATTCCAGAATCGAGCTGATGTGATTATTCCGATGCATGGTAATACAAGCACGATGCTACTCCTATTCCGGGACAGAGCCGAAGTCATCATTCCCATCCTGGAATCAATGAAGCGAGACACGCCAATTCCCACTCCCGGATTGGGCAATAGGTGTCAGTTCCTACCTCGGAATGACTCGAGGGATGCCAACTCATATGCCGGGATCCGGCAGAGAACAGTTAATCATATTCAGTTGTATAACTTTATACTCGTCCAGCCAGGGGTGTGTTATATAGCATTTGTGGCATCTGCCAATATAAGTGTGGATTGACTTTAGCATGGAGATTTGCCTTGATCATAGCTAGAGTTGATTTTTGAGATAATGATTGTCTGCCAGAGGTGGGCTTCGACCATCAACTGGTTCTCCGAAACTGTACTTCCAGTGTGAAATGATAATGTACCAATATAAGCCCCAACTGATTGCAAGTTTGTCTCTGCCAACAATGGATAGGACACATCTAACTCTGCCATCTGGATTTAGTCAGAATCAGTCATCAGATTTGCCCACCAAATTGATCATTGTAAAATTGTCTCTGAAAACTTTATCATTGAGATTGCCTTAGGGTACACTTTGGCTATGTGATGTGTCTCCACAAAAAGTCTGTCTCAATCAGGTCCCGATGTTTGTCCAGAAGTGAGCTTTGTACCTGCATGCACGCAAGAGTGCATTTCATTGTAAGAATGGATCGATTGGAACACTTCAATTGTATTGCCTCTCAATATTGCCTGGCTTCCATGGTGGCAGGAAAATATGTTTCTCACCACCACCACCACCACCACCACCACCACCACCACCACCACCACCACCACTCAGCCTGTCAGAGGACTGAGCAATGGTGGGTGTACAGAGAGACAGGGATGTCGGAGATGGACTGGGTAGCCGGGGCATACAGAGATACAGCAGTGGCAGAGATGAACCGAGCGACAGGGAGTGTATATTCGGGAGACCACGCAGTAGATAGCCAGGATCTCATCTCATCATCAGATACAACAAATTACACAGTCAATCTTTTCCAGCTGTTGCGCTCACTCCCTGCTTCCGAGATTTCGTAGATCCATGCAATTGACTGGATCCCCACAGCTGGGTAGTATCGCATCCTCTCACCCACTTCCTACTCTCCATTAGCCAGAACCACTCTTGCTCACTAATTCCCTTTCGATGTCATGAGAGGTGTGGTGGAGTGTTGACCCTGGGCTCTCTGCATTCTAGCTCTGCCATTCCACCACACTGCCACGAATTGACATGTACAGTGTTAATGTGATGTTGTCCTAGCAGCTTCCCCAAACTGGGTGGTTGTATCATGATTAATCATCTATGATTTCTCTCATTCGATGTGGTTCAGTATATAGTCTGTAGTCAATGATATCATGGGGATTTGAACATCCTGACTGGTGATACATCTCATGCGTCCTGATGTTTCGAGATAATCTCTGCATTGGTCAATTGACTGCAATAAATGGTTACTGTCTTAGCGCTAGTTGCGTTTGCAAGTTGTAAATCAATGATCTTGTGTGTAGTTAAGTCTGTCGATTGTTAACTAATAGTGCACGAATTGGAAACATAGTTAAACCTTATTCGAGAATCCCTGTAAGTGAAACGTATTCATTTCAACAAATCAGCAATGATAGTGTAAAGCAGAGTACAGGTGCACGCAACTCTGTACCACGAGAAATGATATTTGCAAGTATACCATTGCACAAAACGATACGAGTGATAATGCGTGTAGCTGTATTGATCAGCTTATGGCTAAAGATTTTAGGCTATTGGCAAGCCGACTATATGAAGCAGGGGTTACCCAGCCCTGGACATGTCATGTGCAGCCATGGGGTTACAATGAACCTCCATCGCAGTACTGAGTTCTTGAATCTTTTGTTATCCTAACTAATCAGAATCTCTTGCCACCTGTTTATTCGCATTGGCCTTTGCAGACTGTGACATTTTCAGTTCTCAACAAGCACCTGTCTTCTGGTTAAATTGCCTGAATATATCATCTCTTGCTGTGAGGGCTAGGTTATAGTGAATTTGTTGGCTAACAAGTAGAGAGAATTCACATAATGCAAGCACTGCTCCCATTAGCATTTCATCAGAGAATGTATCTACCACAGCTTTCCTGTCATCATTGGAGCAGTCAAGAATTGAAGCTCAATTCACTGCTAGTATTCTGATCATGCCCCAAATCTCTTATACCTGCCAGGAGCCACTTTTCAACAAATTGAAAGTGTTAGAGAAGCACTGGTGGTCTGGATATCGTGGTACTGATGTGAATTTATTGTCAAATTGATCCTTCATATTTCTACGATGCAGGTATTTCAGCAGGCAGTGCAGTAAGTCTGTAACTAGATCCAGCAGCAGCTGATGCAATTCATCAGGCTGCCAAACCAAATATGCATTGCTGAAACAGTATTACAAGAACTGGTTGCTAATTGGGTGGACACCTACTGTGTGCAGAGTATCGATAGTAGTTTCCTCCAGAAGCACGGAGTACACATGCTAATCTCTTCAGTGATTGAGTGGTTGAATAGTTGAATGTGCTACCAGCACACCATTTGGCATTTCACATGTTGGGCATGGGCCATATGAGACTTGAGCAACCGTCACCTGTTCTGGATAATCCCCGACCCAGGCAGCCAAAAGAGGATAACATTGTCTCTGGAATCCATCAGCTCAATCACATTTTAAGCCAGGACCAGTTATGTCAATATTCCTCAGTGGGGACAGCACAGTTCCAACCACATTATGCCATGCCTCATCAGTATTTTTTGCACCTTTTGGGGGTCATGGAATCAGCCTAATGTGAATCCAGGCACACTTTTTAGGTTTGCGGCTGATATCTTTTTGTATATTACCACTTGTTAGAAACAGCGGCCAGGCATGCTGATCGCCCGAAAAATTGGTCAAGTGAGTCTTGTCGGATGCCTTCGAGCGTGCGGTATTGATGGTAGCAGAAGTCATTGCGGAATGTATCTTTTTCAGTAGCGAAGCTAATTGTCAGGAACGCGAAAGTTTCCCGTAACTTCTGGACGCAAAAAGTAAGATATGATTCGTTTTGACTAGTTTTCTACAGAAGTTTGTCTCAAAGTGTTTAGGATTCAAGTCTGCCAAACATTTCGGTGAAGTAGAAAAGTTTTTAAGTCAGTTTGCAATGTACATTTGACTACACAAACTGACCCTTTAAACTCAAAAGCCATCCAAAAAAAAAATGATGGCAGAATACTGCGAAGCAATGCAGTGCCTGTTCTACAACTCTGTACTTGTCTCTCTCCTTTTGCTAACCGCCATTGGACCCATAAACCTATCGATAATTTCCTTTGTACACTCGCTCGTCATCGGCTTGACTAAAAACTCGTTCAGTCCACACAATATAGCTCTCTGACGGTCCCCCTGTCCTTCAGTTGCTGTTACACCGATAATTGGCAGATGCTTCCACCTGTCATATTCGGGATTGTTGCGGATAATTTGCGTCGCATCAAACCCGTTCTATCCACTCAAATTAATCAGTATTCAGCAGCAGCAGGAAGTGATTCCTGACCAGCAATGGCATTTGAAGATCCATGAAAATGATATCCACTACGGCCTCCTCTTTCTTTAGGACTCTAAGGGCATCCCGGCCACTAACAGCAGTTAGGACCGTACATCCAACCTGCTGCAGTCTCCTCTCCATAACTACTTGGTGTGCCCAATTGTCTTCCACCAGTAGGGCTACTGTTCCTTTCATATGGTCTTTGGACCATTCATTACCTCTTCCCTCCTCCCCTGTAGGTCCATCTTCTATCTCATTGCTGTGTACGACAATGCCCATAGTTTTGGGGAGGAACTTCTCTTTGGGGCCAAAAGTTACTTTGGTTTCTGGCGAGGGGCGACCACAGGGTACCGTGAACCAGATCTTGGTGCCCTTACCAACAACAGACTCACACCCGATACCACCAGCCAGTAAAGAAGCAAACTAGGCATTCACTTAGTAACAGAGCTCCCCAACGCAAAGTTGTATGCTTACCTTGCGAGCGATGTTCAACCCAATCCCGTCTGTGTCAATTGCCTTTGCGTCCCTTGCAGAGACCTCATCTAACGGCGCAAAGAGTCGCAATTGATCTTCTTTGGAGATACCGACACCGGTGTCCTGGAATTTAAATTAGCACGCTTGTGTTCTCGCAGGCTACTCATCCAAAATCACACCTCAACTTCAAACTTGACTTCAAGAGAATTTCGCAGAACTCTCTGCGTGATAACCCTCAAAGTTACTCTGCCTTTGACGGTAAATTTGAAGGCCTAAAATTTATTGCATCATCAAGTGTAGTTGATATGACTGGGAATACGTACGTTGGAAAGCATATTGATTACGATCCGTCGAATCTTGTCATCATCACCTAGTAACAGCAACCTGGAACCATCTCCAAAAGCGCTCTTGTCGATCGTTGCTATGTCAACTTCAAAGTTGACTCCTTCTTTGGTCATGCTCTCCGAAAATAATGTTTCTAACTCCTCCACAAGGTCTTGCAGGATGAACATATTGCGGACAATTGCAACTTCACCGGCGACAATATTACTGAAATCGATCACGCCATTAATCACGAGCACTTAGACAAGTTAGCCCATAAGTAATGTGAAACAGATATTGAATTTTACACAAAGAATTGACAGAACCTAACGAAAAGGTAGTTCACTGGCTTAGCATTCTGATCTTTTCTAGTCCTAACAGAGAGCTTGTCATTCAGGACTTACCAAAGATTTGTCGAATATAGTTCAATTGCTCTTGAGTCAGGTCCATACGAGTGCCATAAAGGAGTTCTAGAAGCCCAAGTATCCCTGCAACAGGTCTGTGTCTGTTAGTTAGCACTATAAAATTATTGGACTGCTGTTAGGCGGCGTTGGATGGGGGACAACGTCTTGAGCTCTCTTGAGATTGTAGAAATGAACATTTCCTGTCTCGCTTGAGTATCAATCATTTGCTTCTCCTTCAAAAACCTGACCACAGGAACAGTCAATAATATTTGTTCTGTGTCAAGGACAGACAAAAATTGCTGTACCATTTTGTCTGATCAACTACAATCGCAAGAGCGGCCAGTAATCCCTCCTCCTTCTCGGGATCCTGCCAAATGCATTTCCCTCTCAGTTCAAGCACTAGCGGAATGGGGCCGGCGTACATGCCGATAACCTGCGTCAACGGTTCATGGTGGGTAATGAGTTTGTTGAGTGCCCATTCCTCAAAAGGGAGGCGCTCGGAAAAGTCGGGTCGCCAGATATCGAGGCGAGCAATCCATTCAAAGCCCTCCCTTCGAATACATCAGCTTATTCTACGTTCTAGTGCACTGGTAGGACTCTCCACGCAACCCACCCAATACTGGCCTCTAAAGTCTCTTGACCGAGTACGGCCTTGGTTGCTGCGTTTGTAATCACTATATCCCCATCTGGTGACAGTGCGATAAAACAGTATTCCATTTCGTCCAAAATGAGGTCCTTTATTCGAGCCACTCGTCTCATCATTGTCTCGCCAGATTTCCCGATTAGTTGCTCCGGCAATGATCCTTCCATTCCTGGAAGACTGTTCTGATAGTGGTGGTGTATGAACTTGTTCCTTAGCTTGTCACGCTTTCTGTTACGCCGTGTTTGGTTGTCTTCTACAGTCATTTGAGTAGTAAAAGTTACGTCTTCCTTACCCACACCTGGAACGAACGAGACGGCAGTGTAGCTGTATCCGGTAGAGAATGGATCAATGAGAGCTGCATACATCGTAGCTAGTACACATTGGCCGTCCTCTCTTTCAATGACGATTGGGGCTGTATCCCTTATGATAGTATCGGCATGAGCGCCATGTCCTTTGTGTGATCTCTCTTGATCACCATAATAATCATAACTGGCGTATTTTGGGCCTTCGCCATACATATCGGCTTGTTGAGCTGCATTAGTCCCTTTGTTCTTTGCTTCACGTTTGTTGAGATTAAGCTTGATGTTCTCAAAAACCTGGACTAAAGAAACCCATCGCCTGGTGTCTTCTTCTGCGAGATCAATGTTTAACTGGTCTATGCTGTGGCCCTCTAGGCCCGTGGGGATCGGTTTCTCAAATTCTTCTTCGTTTTCTTTTTGGTCGTCTACCGGGTCTTCTGGTGATTGTTCTTCGTCCCTGTCTTGGAACTTCTGCTCTTTTGATCCCTCCACATTTTTAATCCGCAGTACGCGAGCAGCACATTTATTGGCATAGACGATGATATTGGATTCTGAGAGAAGTAGTTGTGGTGATGGCGAGCTGTCAAGGAGAAGACTCGGTTTGATACCACCAGGTAGAGCAGCTAATTCTTTACGCTCCGCACTATGATAACCGCATTTTGGACAGGTTTCAATCAGATTAGAAGACATTTTGAGGCCATGTTTCTTGAGTGTTTTCAGCTGCATTCATTTTAGTATTCGATATAAGAAGGTATCGTTGGCTAATGAGTATTGACGTTTACCCGAGAGCACATGACGGCAGTACAGGAATGTGTTGTATCAGTCTAAGGTGATGATAATTAATCCAGGAGGGCCGACCGAAATAGTCCACCTTCGCGGTCGAAAGAGTAGGTTCACCAATGCAGTCAGTTGCAATGTTGCTAGTCGTAGCCTGGCAATGCCCAGGAGCACATACCGGTGAGTGCTAAAATGGTAGAGACTGGGGATATTAGAACATAAAATTGAAAAGAAGTGAATGTAGTCGTCAGTTTTTGAAGTATGTGGCAATGCTAGACTCTAACCATGGCTGACTACGTCTTGTAATACTTAGCATAAGCACTCTTAGCATAATTGTAACCAGAGTAATGGGTTTTCACTTTCACATTTACTTTAAAATATTCACAAGAAAGGGCATTATGTGGGTTAATTCCCAGGCTTTCTCATCACTCCTAGGCTTAGTCTGCAACAGTTTGAATTGAAGTCACTCTGTTCTACAGCATTACTGGTTACTTCAATATCACCTTCAATACTACACTGCATTACTGCTGGATTTTGTGAAGTTGTTTGTTATCCAATAACACTGGTGTTGATAATATATGAGGTTCCAATATTATGCAATGGTAATAGTAATCGCAATATCCTTGGGTAATTTAATATAGTGAGACAAAACTTAAACAATTAGATGAACACTAGAATTTCAATTTCCTCTGAACATGTAAAATCCATGTCAGAGTTTCGAATTCTCTAAACTAAATTCGAAACTGACAGTTCTCTGACTTAGTATTCATCTTTCAGGCCAATATGCTAAAGAAATACATAAATATACAAATGCCAATAAAAAATAATACCAAATTAAACTACCTATTAAAATCATTTTATACTAGCTATAATTAATCCTCTTCACTGTCACAGCAAAAGTAAATACTCTTTCAAAACAATCCAAAGCAGATTAATAGCAGTATACATCTTATAGAAATAGATAAAATTATCCGAAATTCAGAGATTAGATATCTCTTTCAATCCCATCTATGTAAGTCTAAATACTACTGTAATTAACATGTTATAATACTACTCAGAGAGTGGGTCCAGTGTACTAAGCAAACCTTTCAAATACTAATTACTGATATAGTGTTATATGAAAAGACTAGTAGGTTCAGAGTATAAAAAGTGAATTTTTAATACATTAGATTCTTGATGATTTGGTATTAATATCTTTCTATTATTTAAAAAGATATAACAATCAAATTGCTAATTGCTAGCAATAATTTCAGGTTAAAACATAAATCCTGGCAACAATTGTTAAATTAGCCGGAAATATAAGCTACTAGCCGAGGAGCAGATTCAATTAATATAGAGTAGATTGTGTAAATTAACATATTCATTGCAGTTGCTATAGGTTTACTTGATAATTATAATTACTACTCATTATTGAATTATTTTTAAATATATCTTCAGTGTGTATTCTGGGTTATATATATACTTATCAAAGTATGTATGTATCATTGTATCTATTGAGTTAAACAAAGTCTTCTGGACTGGCTGCAGATCGAGCTAAAGTGCAACTGGAGCTACACCAGATGATGGTGAGCAAGTGAATGTAGAGTCACACTTAAGAAGTATTATCCAGAAAACTTAAAGATACAAATGTAGGCCATCATTAGGCAAGCTTTGAGATACTCATGGTGGATCAGATAGAGTGAACTTTGTGGTTTACTTTCCAAGCATCATCAGCAAAAAATATTTCCGTCCGGGCGGAATGGCTCCGTCAGAGTGGACGCGCTCCGTCAGAGCCGTCAGAGACACCCCGGTGGCGGATTACTCCGCGCCCGGCGTCAATTCAACGCGTCGC
>Ga0307515_10000471_pt1 | contig 96225 bp, 92 predicted proteins | sample 17_EM_MG_FD_194513 | JGI IMG/M metagenome (GOLD analysis project Ga0307515, IMG submission 194513) | Populus trichocarpa ectomycorrhiza microbial communities from riparian zone in the Pacific Northwest, United States - 17_EM | ecosystem: Host-associated > Plants > Roots > Unclassified | place...
CCCGAGCCGCCGACCAGCGCCAGGATCTCACCACGCTCCACGGTCAGCGCCAGGTCCTTGTGGATCACCACTTCGTCCTTGCCGCGGCCGAACACCGTCCACAGGCCGTGGATGCTGACGAGGGGGGCAGACTCATGCATATCGAATTTCCATCGTGCAACCTAAGCCCCGGCGCAAAAGTGATGCCGGCTTCTTCCAGGAACACCGTGGAACCGGCTTCGCCGGGCCACTGGTGTTGCCCCCTGCAAGGGGGTTGGCGTAGCGACACGAAGTGCGCGAAGACTGGGGGTGTTCCATTTACACGCCGACGTTCTTGAAGACGATGGCGAACAAGGCGTCGACCAGGATCACCACCGTGATCGACGTCACCACCGAAGCCGTCGTGCCCTCGCCCAGGCTTTGCGTGTTGGGCTTGACGCGCAGGCCGTAGTGGCAACCTATCAGCGCGATCAGCAGCCCGAACACCACCGACTTGAACGTGGCCAGCGTCAGGTTGGCCACGCCCACCGCCTCGGGCAGGGCGTTGATGAAAAACGCCGGCGTGATGCCCAGCGCCAGGTCGGCCGCGAGCATGCCGCCGGCCAGCGCCGTGAGCGTCGTCCATACACTGATCAGCGGCATGGCGATGGCCAGCGCGATGGCCCGCGGCATCACCAGCCGAAAGCCGTGGGGAATGCCCATCACCCGCATGGCATCGAGCTCTTCGGTCACGCGCATCACGCCGATCTGCGCTGTGATGGAAGAGCCCGAGCGCCCGGCGATCAAGATGGCGGCCAGCATCGGCCCGAGTTCGCGGATCAGCGACATGCCGAGGATGTTGACGATGAACGACTCCGCGCCAAACTGCCGCAGTTGCTGCGACGTGAGATAGGCCAGCACCACGCCGATCAGGAAGCCCACCAGCGCGGTGATCGGCAGCGCCATCGTGCCGATCTGGTAGAGGTGGCCGGAGATGTCGCGCCAGGGGCCGTCGCGCGGGATGCGCACCAGGCGCAGCAGATCGAGCGACAGCTGGCCCACCATGCGCACCAGGATGCGGCCGTGCGCCACGCCATGCAGCACCCGCACGCCCAGCTTGTCGATGCGCAGCGCCCAGGTGGTGGGCACGGCGGGGCCGGGCTGGCAGCTGAAACCGGCCACCCTCTCAAGCAGGCTCTTCTGCTCGGGCAGCAGCGCCAGCCGCGCCGGCCATTGGCGGCCCCAGTGGTTCCACAGCAGTTGCGCGCCGATGTGGTCGAGGCGCTGCACCGTTTGCAGGTCCCAGCCCAGCTGCGCCGATGGCGGCCTGGACTGCAGCGCATCCGACACCGCACGCCACTGCGCGGGCACGGCCAGATCGGCTGCGGCCCAACGGCCGCCGAGGCGGGCCGTGGGGCCTTCGGGCGTGTCCTGGCTGTCGATGCGTGGGAAGGTGTCCTCCATGAAGGGGCGCAGGCTCCGGATGCAAAAGGCCCCCATCCTACCAATGCGCGTGCCCCCTCCCGGTAGGACAAACGCCAGACCCCGCGGCGCAGGCCCATGGCACACTGGCTGGGCCGAGGAACCAGGGGACGTCGCATCGGCACGCGAGCGAGCCGTTCCATCTTAGACAGCCTCCCAGGAGCCAACCAACCGCCATGCATTCCCCGCGCCAGCGTTTTCTCGACGAACTGCTCGAACGCCACCTGCGCGCCATCTTCGGCGACATCGATACACGCGCCATGAAACTGCTGCGCCGCCATCTGGAATGGATGGAGATCGCCGGCGGCGAAACGCTGATGCGCCAGGGCGACGAAGGCGACGCGATGTATTTCACCGTGAGCGGCCGGCTGCGCGCCTACGTGCGCCATGAAGACGGCACGCAGCACATGGTGGGCGAGATGTCGCGCGGCCACATGATCGGCGAGATGAGCCTCTACACCGGCGAGCCGCGCGCGGCCACCGTGGTGGCGGTGCGCGACTCGGTACTGGTGCGCCTGGCCAAGCCCGAATTCAACCGCCTGCTGGCGCGCAGCGCACGGGTGTCGATCACGCTCACGCGGCAGATCATCCAGCGGCTCAAGGGCGACACCCTGCGCGCCAGCAACGGCCACAGCCTGGACCGCGACCGCCCGGTCACCATGGCCTTGCTGCCGATCACCGCCGGCATCGACCTGGCCGCCTTCGGCGCCGAGCTGGCCCGCGAGATGGCCCGCATCGGCCGGGTGCAACTGGTGACCCGCGCCAGCATCGACGCCGCGCTGGCCAAGGCCGGCCTGGCCGACAGCGAACACGGCGACGCCGAGACCACGCGCCGCATCGCGCTGGTGCTCGACGAGATCGAGTCCCAGAACGACTTCGTGCTGCTGGTCGGCGACGACGGCCCGAGCGACTGGACACGGCGCTGCTGCCGCCACTGCGACGAGCTGCTGCTGCTCGCCGACGCCGACCAGCCGCCGGTGGTGCACCCCACCGAACGCGAATGCCTGGCCCCCGGCGCGCGGCGCGTGGAAGCCGCCGAGATCCTGGTGCTGCTGCACCCGTCCGACCGAACCTCGCCGCGCGGCACGCCGCTGTGGCTGGCGCGCCGGCCGGTGGCCGGCCACCTGCACATCCGGCCCGGCCTGCGGCGCGACATGGCGCGCATGGCCCGCATCCAGAGCCGCACCGCCGTGGGCCTGGTGCTGGCCGGCGGCGGCGCGCGCGGCTTCGCGCACCTGGGCGTGTACCGCGCGCTGCGCGAGCGCGGCATCGAGATCGACTGCGTGGGCGGCACCAGCATGGGCGCGGTGATGGCCACCTACATCGCCACCGACCAGCCGCTCGAAGCGGTGATGCGCAACGCCCGCGAAGCCTTTCGTGTCAACCCCACCGGCGACTTCAACCTGATGCCGGTGCTGTCGCTGATCAAGGGCCTGCGCCTGCGCCGCATCCTCGCGCAGGCGGTGCAGAGCCTGGTGGGCTACGACGCCGACGAGGCCCATGTGGAAGACCTGTGGAAGGGCTTCTACTGCGTGGCCACCAACTACTCCACCGCCAGCGAATACCGCATCGAACACGGCAACCTGGTGCAGTCGCTGCTGGCCAGCACCTCGATTCCGGGCGCACTGCCGCCGGTGATCCACCAGGGCGAACTGCTGTGCGACGGCGGTATCTTCAACAACTTCCCGGTCGACGCCATGCGCCGCATGCGCGGCGTGGGCCGGGTGATCGGCGTGGACCTGAACCACCGCACCGCCCCGCTGGTGGAGCACCTCCACATCCCCGGCACCTGGGCCCTGCTGCGCGACCGCCTGCGCCGCCCGGCCGCGCGCCAGTACCGGCTACCGTCGTTACCCTCGTACCTGATGACGGTGACCATTCTCAACAGCATGTCGCGCCAGCGCGCCGCGCAGAGCCTGTGCGACCTGTACTTCCACCCGCCGCTGACCCGCGTCGGCATGCTGCAATGGAACCGGCTGGAGCCGATCATCCAGCGCGGCTACGCACATGCATTGCAGGTGCTGGACGGCAAGGAGAAGGCCGGGCTGGGGGTGTTCGACAAAGGGCCGGCCTAGAACCGCTGCGGCACTTTATCTGCCTTGTCTTCCACCGGGTTCGCCGTCAGCCAGTTCGCCGGGTACTGCCGCATGAACTCCCTGGCCTTCTCGAAACGCACGTTGAGCCAGGCGTCGTAGGAACCTTCATTCAGCAGCACCGGCATGCGTTTCTCGCTGCCTTGCGGCTGGTAACGGCGCAGCAGCGCGTGGTTGTTGGCGTTGACGGTGAGCAGGGTGTAGCTCAGCAGCGTCTCGCCCTCGGGGCCGGTCCACCGCGCCCACAGGCCGGCCGCGCCCATGGGCTGGCCGTCGACCCGGCTGACACGTGTGGGCACGGCCTTGCCGCTGCGCCAGTCGTCCTCGAAGAAGGCCGTCATCGGCACGATGCAGCGCTGGCCCTGCAGCCACGCGTCGCGGAAGGCATGGGTGGTGGAGACGGTCTCCGCACGGGCGTTGACCAGCTTGGGCGCGCGCAGCTTGCCGTCGGACGCGGACTTGACCCAGTGCGGCACCAGGCCCCATTGCGCGGGCACGAGCTCGCGCGTCGGCACCGTGGACGCGACTGGCGCCGCATCGGCCCCGGCGCGGATGAAAAACCCCGGCTTGCGCGGCCACATGTGGCGCTCACCGGGTGCGCTGGGGGACACCACGGCGAAAGCGGCGTGGTAGTCGTCGGCCTGTGGCAGGGCTTCGTAATGGCTGGTCATGCGGGCATGGTACCGCGCGAAGCCAGGCCGGCGCCGCTCAACCCAGCGCGCGTGAACGCGCTTCCCGCACACGCATCAAGCGCTCGACACGGCGGTTGACGGGCAGCGCCGGAAATCCCTGGAGCGAATGGGCGGGCATGTGCCGTTGCGCGCTCGGGTGGGCGGTGGTGAGGTGCATGGCGTCGCACACGTGCCGGGCCACGGGATGGCTCTCCCAATAGTCGCTGTGCCCATGGTCCTTCATGCGCCAGCGCCGGGACCAGGCCGGTGGCGGGTTGCCATGCAGGCCCACCGCTTCCGGCAGTTGCAGCCAGTCGCCGTCCACCATCTGCTGGCCCAGCGGAAAAACGAACCGCAGGATATCGTCGGCCTCCGAATACATGGCCATGCGGCCGCTCACGCCCTTGAGCGCCACCTGGTCATCGCGCGTCGGAATAGCGGCGGCCATCAACAGCAGATGAAGCTCGACCCCGATGTTCTGCCGAATCACTTCCCTGGCCAGCGCCACGGCGATGCGGCAGCCCAGGGAATGGGCGACCAGCGTCAGGCTGCGCGGCATGCCGTGCTGCAGCCGCCAGTCCTTGAGCAGTTCGATCAAAGGCGTGACGCATTGGTCCGCAAGCTTTGCACCGCGCTTGAAATAAACGGCCGACAGACGCGAAGTCGGGTGGTCGCCGGGCCAGTGGAGATAGACGACATTCGACCTGGGCCGCCAGGCCAGGCGGTAGAGCAAGCCATGCATTTGCCGGTATTGCCGCCTGGCACGGTCGAGATCGACGTTGAAGCCATGCACGAAGAGCAGCAGATCCTTTGGTACGGCGCCGACGAAGCCGGTGGCGTGGTCGGCGGCGTCGTGCGGCAGGGGGCCACGCAGAGAGATCTCCCGCACCGCCATGGCTCAGTCCCGTGCGACCAGACGGTCCAGAAGCGTGCAGAAGAGCGGCACGAAGGGAAAGGTGAACATCGGAATCAGGATGGCGAGTGCCAAGGTTTGCCCGAGCAGCGCCGCGCCGGGCGACACCAGCAGACGCAAGGCGAAAAAAAGCGGCCATGTCACGGCGAAGGCGACGCCGTAGCGAAAGAGGGTCTGCGACCGGATGAGTTGCGACTGCAAGCCGTCGAGTGCGCGTTCGATATGAAGCGGCAGGAGCTTGCCTTGTTCATCGTCGAAGCGAGCGCCTTCCTCACGGCCGAGGTCGCCAGATCTTGCAAACCAGCGAACGAAGGCGTCCGGCCGCCCCACGGACGATTCCGCCTGCAAGCTGCTGGCCAGCAGCCCGACCAACTGGCGCACCGGCAGATGCAGAGAAAGCGCCAGCACTTGCCGCAGACGCTCGGGTCCGGAGGTGTCCATCGGGTCCGGCTCGGGTGACTGGGGCTTGGCCCCAGGCGGCTTCAGCGTGGACAACCAGCGTTCGAGGCCATGCTGGTTTTGCAATTGCCGCAGGCCCAGTTCCTCCAGGGTCAACACGATGGCCGAACACACGATGGCGCACATCAGCACCAGCACGACCAAGGCCGTTGCCGCCCGGGCCAGCGCCACGACGAGTTCGGTGGTGGCTTCCATGTTGTTTATTTCCCCGGCCCGGGTGCGGAAGCACTACCGGCCCTTGCCGGCGACGAGGCCGGGCGCGCCGGCTCCCGTGCGGCGGCACGCGACAGGGCCAGTTCGTTCACGCGGTCTGCCATGGACACCTCGCGCTCGGCGCTGAGCTGCAAGAAGGCCGGATAGGTCGCCACGCAAGCGCCAGCCAAGGTCAGCAGCCCGGCAACCAGCAAATGCGTGATCGCCAGCCACCTGATGAGCGGAGGGCCATTCTTGATGTTGTCGACGGAGACGGTGGTGTAGGCCCACATCAGTGCGCAAACCAGGCCCAGCGGATAAGCGCCGAACGCCGGCGAATACTTGAAGCGATCGATGAAGACCATGGCCGCGCCCGACAGCACCGCCGGCAGCGTGAAGCCCAGGACCGTCTGCCAGTCCTTGATCGACGCCACCCGCCGCAAGCCGAAGGTCGCGATGGTTCCCACGAAAACGCCAAGGCAAAACAGCCCAAGATAGTCCATGCGCACTCCTTGCTTGTCTCGCGCGCATAGTGCCTCGGCACACGACAAAACGCAATGTGTTCTCAGCCCGATGGGGGACGGCGCGGTGCGTTCAGGCGCCTGCCTCTACAACACGAAGAACCCGTGCGTCCCGTCACGGCCCAGTTGCGCCACCAGACCGAACTCCCAGTCCAGATAAGCCTGCATCGCGGCGGCCGGGTTGTCCGTGCCTTCATAGGGGCGGCGGTAGCGGTCGATGCGGCCCGAGGCCATGCGCTGCGCGCCGGTTTCGGTGGGCAGGCCTGCGGCCACCCAGCCGGTATTGCCGCCTTCGAGCACGCACACTTCGGCGGCCAGGTCCAGTGCGCTCAAGTCCGCCGCGGCATAACGCGCGAGCAGGCCGCTGCCGCAGGTGAGCACCAGACGCTCCACCCCCGGCCAGCGCGCCAGCAAGGCCGGCAACTGCGCACGCACGGCCGACCAGGCGCCGGGGATGTGCCGCTGCACGTGGCTGGCGCTGGGCGTGACGTTGAGCACCACGGTGTATTCGCCGTCCGGCTCCGCCAGCCACTGTGCCAACTGCGCGGGGCGCACCCAGCGCGGTTCGGCCACGGGCGGCAGCTGCGCGGGCGCGGCGCCGGCTTCGGTGAAATCTTCACCGCGCAGCTTGTCGACGACGAACACCTCCCAGCCCATCTGCGCGAGCCACGACGCCGTCATGTTGGCGCGCACGCCGTCACTGCCCTCTCCGCCATCGGCGAGCACGATGCGCGCGCCGCGTACTGGCGCCGACACGTCGGTTTCCTGCACCAGCTGGCCGCCGGGCGCGCTGATGAAGCCAGGCAGGTGGCCGGCTTCGAATTCTTCCGGCGTGCGCACGTCGAAGCAGTAGGTGGTGCGACCGGGCTCGGCCCGCCAGCGCGCCAGCTCGGCGGCCTGGGCGCGGCCGACGCGGGCACGGTCGGCCAGCTTGCGCGCGGCCTTCGCCGCCTCGACCGTGTCCGCAGAATTGGGCGCGGCCACGTCGCTGAAACGCCGTGTCTGCCCATGGGCCAGCGCCTGGCCGGCCAGCGTCCAGCCGATGGTGCCGTTGCGCAGTGCCGCCACCGGATTCGGGATGCCGGCATTGACCAGCGACTGCGTGCCGATGATGCTGCGCGTGCGGCCCGCGCAGTTGACGATGACCTGGGTCTTCGGGTCGGGCGCGAGCGCACGCACGCGCAGCGCAAGTTCACCGCCCGGCACACTCACGCCGCCCGGGATCGACATGGTCTGGTATTCGTCGAAACGGCGCGCGTCGAGCACCACCACGTCGGCCTTGCCCGCGCGCTGCTGGTCCAGCAGGGCCTGCACTTCCTGCGCGCTGAAGGACGGCGTGTGGCGTTCGGCTTCGACCAGTTCACCAAAGGCCTTGCTCGGCACGTTGACGTCGCGGAACAACTCGCCACCGGCCGCAGCCCAGCCGGCCAGCCCGCCATCGAGCAGGCTCACCCGGGTGTAGCCGAGGCCAGCCAGCCGCTCGGCCGCGCGCCGGGCCAGGCCTTCGCCGCGGCCGTTGTCATCGCCGTAGACCACGATGGGCACGTCGCGACGCGGGATGCGGCGCCAGGCTTCGAGCTCGATGCGCGACAGCGCCAGGTTGGCGGCGAACAGCGGATGCGCCTCGGCAAACGGCGCTTCCTCGCGCACGTCGAGCAGCGCGATCTCGCGGCGCGCCAGCAAGGCCGCGCGGACTTCGGCGGTGGTGGTGACGGGAAGGGTAGAAGGAGCGGAGAGAGCGGTGGTGTGCGGCATGCTGCATTCTCACGCGACTGCAAGCTACAAAACCGCATGACGATAGACGCGGATCGACGCAAAACGCGATGGGCGTCATGCCGGTAAGCTTGCACGCCATGCCGATGACCCTGCGAACACCCGCCCACAGCGACCTGTTGATCAAGAAAAGCCGTTTCATCGGCTGCGTGGAGCCGATGGCCGACCGCGGCCTGGCCCAGGCCCGCGTGAACGCGCTGCGCGCCGCACACCCCGGCGCGGCCCATGTCTGCTGGGCGCTGCTGGCGGGCGGCCAGTCGGCGGCGGTGGACGATGGCGAACCCGGCGGCACCGCGGGCCGGCCGATGCTGGCGGTGCTGCGCCACCAGGACCTGGACGGCGTGCTGGCCACGGTGGTGCGTTATTTTGGCGGCGTGAAGCTTGGCGCGGGTGGCCTGGTGCGGGCCTACACCGACGCGGTGGCGCAGGCCCTGCTCGCCGCCGACAAGCTGCCGTTGCAGCGCATGTGTGCACTGGCCTGCAGCGTGCCCTTCGCACTCGAAGGCCTGCTGCGGCGCGAGATCGAAGCGGCCGGCGCCACACTGCAAGAGGTGGCGCACGGCAGCGTGGTGACCCTGCGTCTGCAGTTGCCGCAAGCCGACGCCGCCGCGTTCGTGCAGCGCATCAACGACATCGGCCAGGGCCGGGTGAGCTGGCTGGACGCCGCCGAATAAAACCGGGCTCGGGCGCGATCGGCGCAAGGCCGGTATCATGGAATTCCGCCCCCGATCCATCCTCCCCAGAGACCAGCGCCATGTCCGCCCTGCACTCGATCCCCGCTTCGTCCTCGAACCTATCGCCCGCGCTGCGCCCCCTGCGCGAAGACCTGGCCCTGGCGCTGCGCGCCGCGGCGCACCACGGTCTGTCCGAAGGTGTGTGCAACCATTTCAGCGTGGCCGTGCCCGGCGCGGCCGACCGTTACCTGATCAACCCGCGCGGCCTGCACTGGAGCGAGATCGGCGGCGACGACATCGTGCTGATCGATGGCGCGGGCCTGGTGCTCGAAGGCCGCCACCGCGTGGAGCCGACGGCGCTGTTCATCCACGCCGCGGTGCACAAGATCACCGGCCATGCGGTGGTGCTGCACACCCACATGCCATATGCCACGGCCCTTACCCTCACCGTGGACCGCGCGCTCGACCCGACGCTGAGCCAGAACGCCATGCGCTACATCGGCCGCATTGCCATCGACGCCGACTACAACGGCCTGGCGCTCGACCACCGCGAGGGCGAACGCATCGCCGGCGCGATGCGGGGCAAGGACATTGCCTTTCTCGGCAACCACGGCGTGATCGTGGCCGGCGCGCGCATCGACCATGCCTACGACGACCTGTATTACCTGGAACGCGCCTGCCAGCACCAGGTGCTGGCCGCTTCCACCGGCCGGCCGCTGGTGCCGGTCAACGCCGAACTGGCCGCACACGTGGCGGCGCAGATCCAGGGGGAACGCGAGCAGTCGGAGCTGTTCTTCGAGGCGCTGCGCAGGCTGGTGCCGGCGCCGTGAGCGCCTAAGCCAGCCGCAGCGCGCGCTGCGATGAGGCGCCGCCCATCCCACCCGCGTCCAGCTTGAACACCGACACCACCTGCACCAGGTCCGCGGCCTGGTTCTGCAGGCTGCTGGCGGCGGCGGCCATCTGCTCCACCAGCGCGGCGTTTTGCTGCGTGACCTGGTCCATCTGCGTGATGGCCTCACCCACCTGCGACACGCCGGCGCTTTGCTCGCTGCTGGCGGCGCTGATCTCGCCCACGATGTCGGCCACGCGGCGGATCGCGGTGACCACTTCGGTCATGGTGGTGCCGGCCTGATCGACCAGGGTCGTGCCCTGCCCCACACGTTCCACGCTGGCGCTGATCAGGGCCTTGATCTCCTTGGCGGCCTCGGCCGAGCGGCCGGCCAGGCTGCGCACTTCACTGGCCACCACCGCGAAGCCGCGGCCCTGCTCGCCGGCGCGGGCCGCTTCCACCGCCGCGTTCAAGGCCAGGATGTTGGTCTGGAAGGCAATGCCGTCGATCACGCTGATGATGTCGGCGATTTTTTGCGAGCTATCGTTGATGCCTTTCATGGTCTCCACCACCTGGCCCACCACCTCCCCGCCCCTGATCGCCACGCTGGACGCCTGCATGGCCAACTGGTTGGCCTGGCGCGCGCTGTCGGCGTTTTGCCGCACGGTGGAGTTCAGCTCCTCCATCGAGGCCGCGGTTTGCTCCAGCGCGCTGGCCTGGCTTTCGGTGCGGGCGCTGAGGTCGTGGTTGCCCTGGGCGATTTCCGCGCTGGCGGTGGAGACGCTGTCCGCCCCCTGGCGCACGCTGGACACCACCTTCACCAGGCTGGCCTGCATGTCCTGCAGGCTGGTCAGCAGTTGCCCCACCTCGTCGCGGCCACCGGCAGCGATCGGCGCGCTCAGGTCGCCGCCCGCCACCTGCCGCGCGGCGGTGTTGGCTCCGGCCAGCGGGCGGGTGATGGAGCGCGCCAGCCACCAGGCGCAGCCCACGCTGCACAGCAGGCCGATCACGCCGACGGCGATCAGCAGGTTGCGGCCCTGGGTGTTGTTGTCGGCGATGTCCTGGGCACGCTGGTCGATTTCGCGGCGCTGGGCGTTCATGAGCGCGTCCAGGGCATCCAGATAAGCCTTGCCTGCGGGCACGAACTTCTGCTCCAGCACCTGGTTGGCTTCGTCGGCCTTGTCTTCCTTCTTCAGCGCCGTGACCGCGTCGCGCTGGGCGATGTAGTTTTTGCGTGCTTCGCCGACCGTGGCGAACAGCTTCTTCTCTTCGTCGCTGGTCATCAACTTCTCGACCGCGGCCTGGGCCTTGGTGGAACGCGCGCCGGAAGTAGCCGTGTCCTCGGCGAAATAACTCGCCAGGGACGGGTCACTGCTCTTGGCGATGGCGGTGGTACGGCGCACGCTGGTATGGATGTCGCGGTACCAGTCGCTGACCAGGCGCTCGGTCTGCATCGGGTTGCGCAGCATGTACTGGGTGGATTCGGCGGAGCTGCCAAGCTTGGCGATACCGACCAGGATGGAGACCACCGAAAGTGCCAGGATCAGCGCGAATCCCAGCCCCAGCCGTTTGGTGATGGAAAGATTGGAACTGTGAGCTGCCATGGCGGTTTCCTTGGGGCCTGTGGGTGTAATGGGTTGTACAGGCGACTGGATGCCATGACAAGCGGGGATTCATGGCTTGCAGCGCAGCCCCCGGCTCACAGTTGCGCGCAAACCACCACCAGCCCCACCAGCACCAGCACCAGGGCCAGGGCCAGGCCGATTCTTTCCGAGGCATCGCTGAACGCCCGTCCCCCATCCCAAGCTTCCCCCGGGGGGGAAGGCGCAAGACCCCTTACATTCTGGAGCGACATGCAACGCCCCAACATCGCCCTGCGCGACCTGCGCGCCCGCCTGCCTGCCCTGCAGGCCTTCATCACCGAGCGTGGCGGCGAGGTGCTGGCGCTGGCCAGCGAATGGGAGGTGCTGCGCTTCAAGGCGCAGGGCAGCGTGCACATCGTGAGTCGCGAGGCCAGCGGCCACATCCGCTACGGTGGCGATTCGGCGTTGGCGGTCCAATGCTGGCTGGGAAAGCTGCCCTGGCGCGGCTCGGACAGCCACCGCGGCCAGCCGGGCAAGCGGCTGCGTTCGCAAAACGTGCGCACCCTGCTGGCGCGCGACGGCGACGCCTGCTTCCTCTGCGGCCAGCCGCTGGGCGACGACATCACCGAGGAGCACCTGGTGCCGGTCACCCACGGCGGACCGGACCACATCGCCAACAAGGTGCTGGCCCATGCCGCCTGCAACAAGCGCATGGGGCACCTGTCGGTGATGGAAAAAATCCGCCTGCGCGACGAAGAGCGTCAGCGCACCGGCTGATCGGCGGCCACCACCAGGTCCACCTCCACCGCGGCATTCTTCGGCAACTGCACCACCCCCACCGAAGTGCGGGTGTGGCGCCCTGCCGCACCGAGCACATCGTGCAGCAGCGTGGAAGCCGCGTCGGCCACTTCGCTTTGCTGGGTGAAGTCCATGGCGCTCTGCACATAAACCGTCATGCGCAGCGCCTGGGTGATGGCGTCGAGGCTGCCGAGCACAGTGCGCAAAATAGCCAGCGCGCGCACGGCGCAGATGCGCGCCGCGTGCTGCGCCTGGGCCAGGCTCACATCGGCGCCGACGCGGCCGGTCACCGCCACGACGGTGCCGATGCGCGGCACCTGACCGCTGACGTAGGCCGTGCCGCCATGCACGATGGCCGGCGTGTAGTTGCCGCCGATGCGGATTTCCTCGGAGAGGTCGAAGCCGAGCTCTTGGGCGGCTTGTTCGAACAAGCTGTTTCTTGAATTGGACATGGTGAAGTTCAACAGGTGATGATAAAAAGATTCAGGCCAGGCGTGCCGGACCGCGGCCGAAGCGCTGGCGCGCCTTGCGCCATGCCGCGGCAAGACGGCTCCAGGCCGGTTGTACCACCGCATCGAAACCCGAAGACTCCGCCGCGCCCGGCAGTACCTGCAGCACGGACGCGTGTTCGGCCCACAGCACCACCCAGCCCGCCTCGGCCATGACATGGGTGGCATGGGCTTCGACGCGCTGGCGCGGCCGCAGCAGTTGTTCGCCAAGCCAGCGCGGCGTCTCGCTGAGCCAGACGCCGCCGCGCAAGGCCGTCACCACCGTGCCGGCCGGCCAGTGCAGCATCTGCGACTGGCCGGGGTGGACATGCAGCAGTTCGCACCAGGGCGTGGAAGGGACGACAGCAGGAGTGAAAGCAGGGGTGAAGGCGGGCGTAAAGGCGGGAGGCATCTCTTGCGTGCGTGGCGTGGTCATGGCGGTCTCGCGGTTCGGCTGAAGGAGCACCAAGATTAGCCAGCGCCCCTTGAACGCGACAGGCACACGCACAGGCTTTCTGTACCGTGACAGACAAGGGCAGACACCATCTGTTATGGTTCCGAATCGCCCCATCTGTGCCTGTGCCGCCGTCGCGGCGCCAACGATCATTCGCCATGGCCGCACTACCGTCATCGATCTCGACCCCACCCGCATCGCCGCTCTACCAACGTCTGGCCAGCCACTACCGCCAGGCCATCCAGGCCGGCGTGCTCGCCCCCGGCGAACGCATGCCCTCGGTGCGCAAGCTCACGCTGCTGCACCAGGTGAGCCTGTCCACCGCGCTCGAGGTCTGCCACCGGCTCGAAGACGAAGGCCTGCTGGCGGCCAAGCCGCGTTCGGGTTATTTCGTGCAGCAGCCGCGGCGCGCCACGCTGGTGCCGCTGCGCGAGCCGGAGATTCGCGCAGCACTCGACGAAACCCCCGATCCACATGACCCGCTGGACAAGACACGTTACGGCGGCATCCACCACAAGGTCTCCGACTACGTGGCCCAGTGCGAACGCTCGTCGCTGGTCACCAACCTCGCCGGCGCCTACGGCGCGCCCACGGCCTACCCGGCGCAGGCGCTCAAGAACGCCGCCACCCGGGTGCTGCGCAAGCGGCCCGACCTGCTGGTCAGCGCCGTCAACTCACAGGGCGACGTGAACCTGCGCACGGTGCTGGCGCGGCGGGCGCTGGACGCGGGCATGCGGCTCACGCAGGACGAGGTGGTGGTCACCTACGGCTGCACCGAAGCGCTGAACATCGCGCTGCGCGCCGTCACCGCGCCGGGCGACACCGTGGCCGTGGAGTCGCCCACCTACTACGGCCTGCTGCAGATCATCGAAAGCCTGGGCCTGCGCGCGCTGGAGATTCCCACCAGCCCGGCCACCGGCCTGTCGATCGAGGCGCTGGAGCTGGCGTTCCGCACCCACCCGGCGATCAAGGCCGTGGTGGCCATTCCCAATCTGCACAACCCGTTGGGCTGCGTGATGCCCGACACACACAAGGCACGCCTGGTGGCACTGTGCGAAGGCGCGGGCATACCGCTGATCGAAGACGACACCTACGGCGCGCTGGCCGATGGCGACACCCAGCTGCAGGCCGCCAAGGCCTGGGACCATAGCGGCAACGTGATCTACTGCGCCTCGCTGCGCAAGACCCTGGCGCCCGGCCTGCGCCTGGGTTGGGTGGCCGGCGGGCGCTGGCACGCGCGCATCCAGATGCTGAAGTACGCGCAAAGCCGCTACAACGAGGCCCTGGCCCAGATGACCGCCGCCGAATACATGCAGACCAGCGCCTACGACCGCCACATCCTGCGCCTGCGCCAGCTGCTCAAGACCCAGCGCGAACAGATCGCCGAGGCCATCGCCACCTACTTCCCGGCAGGCACGCGGCTCAACCTGCCGCAGGGCAGCATGATGCTGTGGGTGGAGCTGCCCGACCAGCGACCGGTGCAGCCAGTGTTCAGCGCCGCGCTGAAGCTGGGCATCCGCGTGGCGCCGGGCACGCTGTTTTCGAACTCTTCTCGGTATGACCACTTCATGCGGATCTGCTGCGGGGATCCGTATTCGAAGGCGGTGGATGGGGCGTTGCGGCAGTTGGCTGGGTTGTTGGCTGGGCCGATCAACCAACTCCGTTCGCCCTGAGCTTGTCGAAGGGCCCGATCATCCTGAGCCCGTCGAAGGGCCTGAGCTTGCCGAAGGGCTTGAGGCCGACACCTGTTTCGGAGGACTCCGCACGCACAGGCGCCGCCGTTCACAACCATGGCGGAACTCGGGAAAATCAGCCCTCGAATTCACTTGACCCGGCCCCTGCGACCACCCTGATAAAGGCAGTCTTCTGTCAAGCAATGAGGCGTATCTTGAGCTCTTCCAATCGATTCCTAAGCCCTTCTGAAGCCGCAAGACGGCTTGGCGTCTCTGCCAAAGCCCTACGTCTTTACGAACAACGTGGCTTGGTTACTCCGGCTCGTAATCTGGCGGGATGGCGATCCTATGGACCCAATGAGATGGCCCGTGGTGCCGAAATCGTCGCCCTGCGCGCCCTCGGCCTCAGTCTTGCCCAGGTGGTGCGCGTCATTGAAGGCGACGCCCAAGGTCTGGAGCCTGCCTTGGCTGCACATCAGGCGGCACTCGAAGGCCACGCCAGACAACTTATCGGCACTATCGAAAAAGTCCGTCGTCTGCGAGCCGACCTTGATCGGGGGCAGACACCGACAGTTACGGAGTTGACACACCTGCTGGAATCAGCCGCAGCGATCAGTATCGAATTTGAACTTCCCTGGCCCTGGGGTGGTGAACTGTTCAAGTTGCCCGACATCAGGCCGCTGAACTACATCGTCGGCCCACTGGGGAGCGGAAAGACCCGGCTGGCTTTGCGCTTGGCCGAAGTTCTGCCGGCCGCCGCGTTCCTGGGTCTTGAGCGGTTGGAAAACGGCGGCGCAACGAAGCGTCTGGAGGCAGATCCCGCACTCAGCTTGCGCGTCGATCAGGCGCTGTCATGGCTGCTCGAGGACGGTGCTACCGTATCCGAAGCCTTGATTGCCTTGATCGTCGGACTGGAAGCAGAAGGACCGGCCATCTTGATCGTCGACATGGTGGAGCAAGGGCTGGATCAAAGCACTCAGGAGGCCGTGATCGCTCTCCTACGGCGTCGGGGAGCCAATGGCCGGCCACTCTTCCTGATGACGCGTTCTTGTGCGATCCTTGATTTGGCAGCAGCAGGCGCCGACGAGTCGATCATCCTCTGCCCTGCCAATCACAGCCCACCAACTCTTGTCGCCCCCTATCCGGGTGCACCCGGCTATGAGGCCGTCGCGACCTGCCTGGCGTCCCCCGAGGTAAGGGCGCGGACGCAAGGTGTCATGGCTTGGCGACCCCGTACCCCCTCTCGACCCGATGGTCACACCGACGGTTTGCCCTTGACCGTGTAAGAACGCCCGCGAAACAGCGCGCCGCGCTGAAGCTGGGCATCCGCGTGGCGCCGGGCACGCTGTTTGTTTTCGAACTCGTCGCGGTATGACCACTTCATGCGGATCTGTTGTGGGGATCCGTATTCGAAGGCGGCAGATGGGGCGTTGCGGCAGCTGGCTGGGTTGTTGGCTAGGCCTGTGGGCAGGAGCCGGCAGGCCTGAGTTTGTCGACGGGCTGGACGGTCAAGAAAAGATAAAGCCTATCAGCGCCCGCCGCGTAAGATTGAGCGGAGGCCAGTTGCGGCCACGAGCGAACCTAAAGAACTCTGAACCGATGAAGTCTTCACCAAGCAAATTCATGCTCGTGCTCGGGTGGGCCCTGACCATCATCGGGGCGTTAATTCTGACTCCCGCCGCAGACTTACTGCCGGTAGACCTTTTTTCGTTCCTGGCTGGCTGCCCGCGCTATTGCTATTTTCGAATAATTCCCAGCACGGGCAACGACCCAATTTTCGTTTTTGGCTTAGTGCTACTTGCCACCGGCATACTGTTGTTGGTCATACGCAGATTCTTAGTCGCAAGATAAGCTCACATTGGTGTATCACTTGGAACGGGCTACGATTACTGCCATCGGCCAGGAGCGGTCATACGAACCGACTCTTCACTCTGCGTACAAGCTAATGCCACTGAAGAAAAACATCATCGTAGCGCTCGACTTTGACTCGGCCAACGAGGCATTCGAACTGGTAGCGCTGCTCGGAGATTCGGGACGGTTCTACAAAGTCGGCCTTCAATTGCTCACATCGGGGGGGCCTGCCGTTGTCCGAAAGCTGGTGTCGGATGGTAAGGAAGTCTTCCTCGACCTGAAGCTTCACGAGATTCCCGCATCGGTGGCCGGCGCTGTGGCGGCGGCCGGTGCTTTGGGCGCTTCGATGGTCACCGTTCATGCATCTGCAGGCTCTGCTGTCCTGCGGGCCGCGGTCGAAGCTGCACGCCCGTACCCCAGGTTGAGCGTTCTTGCGCTGACGGTCATCACAAGCACGCGAGACGAGGATCTCACGGAGCTGGGTTTGACCGCGACGGTTCAAGAGCAAGTGACGCGACTGGCCAAGCTGGCGGCAATTGCCGGCTGCCATGGTGTGGTCGCTTCGGCTCAAGAAGCTCGGCTGCTGCGCGAGTTCCTCCCGACGGAGATGCTCATCGTCACCCCGGGCACGCAGTTGCAGACGGATTTGAAGAACGACCAAGCACGAGTGGCCACTCCCTTCGACGCCATACGCTGGGGCGCAACCCACCTCATCGTCGGGCGTTCTATCTCTCGCTCAGAAAATCCGGCCGAGGCGTTCGCTATTATCCAGGCACAGATGGATGCAGCTGTCGCCTCGTGACAGCGGAACCGGCAGCGGTCGTCGGCTACTTCAAGTCTGGCCGGCCGCTCTGCGCTTGTGACCAGAGGCAGAGTGCGGCCAGGAGCGGCCGTTCGGCGCCGGGGTTCAGCCCGGTAGCGTTCATCATCAGATATTTCTGAATGTGGCTGGTTTCTCGGGGGGCGGCGAGAGTCATTTGCGCTTTGGTTTTAAAGGGTCCTCCGCTGGACTCAACCGGTATCATGTGCAATCTCGACTTCATACTCGTGAGGAATGCCATGCTTGAACAGAACAAGGCCACTGTCAAAGAGTTTTTGTACCAAGTTCTCTCCGTCGGCGACATTGATGCGGCCGGCGACTACTTTCACACCGACATGGTGGAGGAAGTCCCCTTGCCCGGGCAAGGTCCTGGCCTTGCAGGCCTCAAGGAGACCTTGGCTATGTTGCGGCAGGCGTTTCCCGATATGCGTTGGGACGTTGAAGAGCAAATGGCGGAAGACAACCGCGTGCTAACGCGCTTTGTTTGGCATGGAACCCATCAAGGCGCCTTCTTGGGAATTCCTCCTACGTTGAGGTTGGTCAGCGTCTCGGGAATGGTAATTGACCGCTTCGAGGGCACAAAAATCAAATCCACTCGGATTCTCATGGACACGCTGGGCCTCATGCAACAGCTCGGTGCGATGCCCTGAGTTCGACTTATTTTTGGCGGGCCTTCACATATCACCTGTAAACCGTACCGGCAGTAGTCGGCCACGAGCGGCCGGTCGCTCAGCCGCCGGCTACGACTGCTCAAGAGCAGTTAGCGGGCATTGCCTGAACGAACTGAAATCCTCTGGATTGAGTCCAAGCTGGCCACCAGTTCACATCTAGTCCAGCACGACTGCGATCGCGCATCTTGGCGCGGCATCGGCGCGAGGCAACGTTCAAGCTCAAGAATCAAGAAGGCGATCTGCGATCGCTCAGAGGCTTTCGCTGCGGATGCTCGCCGCAAAGCTGTGCAGCCCAGTCGACGAAGACGCGAACCTTGGCGCTGAGATGTCGGTTCGGCAGATAAACAGCGTGCACCGACAAGGGCTCGCGGGTCCAGTCTGGCAACACCTCCACCAGCCGACCGCTCTCGAGAAATGGGTACGCAATGAAGCCGACCATCTGCGAAATGCCGAGCCCTGCAAGCACGGCGGTGGTGAGCGCATTGCTCTCGTTGACCGCAACCTTGTGGGGCGCAGCGACGTCAATGCGCTGGCCGTCCTTGCTGAACTCGTGTGTGTCCATGCGGCGCGTGCGGCCCGAGAACTGGTTCACCATCGAATGGCCCTTTTTCTCCAGCTCGAGCGGATGCAGCGGCGTGCCATGGCGCGTCAGGTAGGCGGGCGAAGCGACCGTCACAAAAGGAAGATGGGCGATGCGGCGCGCGACCAGCGACTGGTCGGTGATTTCGCCCACGTGAATCATGCAGTCGACGTTGTCGGCGATCAGATCGACCATGTGGTCGCTCACGCCGATGTCAATCTGGATGTCGGGGTAGAGCTCGCAGAAGGCCGGCAGTGCAGGAATGATCACCAGGCTTGCCGTGGCCGATCCGACATCGATGCGTAGGCGTCCACGCGGTGCCGCCTGTGCGTCGGCCATGCTGGAGCCGAGATGGTCGAAGTCAGCGAGCAGGCGCGACGCGCGCTCGTAGTAGGCGGCGCCATCCAACGTCACTGTCACGCGGCGCGTGGTGCGGTTGAGCAGCTTGGCGTGCACCAGGGCTTCCAGTGCCTGGATGTGCTTGGTGACCGTACCCTTCGGGACCGCCAGCGAATCCGCAGCGCGCGTGAAACTGCCGGACTCCACAACGCGGGCGAAGGTCCGCATGGCCTGGATCTGGTCCATCGATCAAGTCGCCTCTGCGAATGTCGGCTTCCGCCGCGCCCGCCATGCCCAGATCGTGAGCGCTCCCCAACAAGCGACGCGCAACGACAGCTTCGCTGCACCTGCCAGGAAGGCGCCACCGATGGCGGCCATCGCGGTGCCGAGAACGGCCGCGATACCCAGCGCGATCCTGGTTGAGATTGATTTTTCAAGTACGCTTTTCATGGATGACCTCAAGAGTTTCTGGCGACAATGGCCGCACTGACCGGCGCCGCTGCCAGCAAGCGAGCACCGCGACCACGGGTGAACCAGGCCCACGACCAGTTGACGTAGACCATGAGCCGGCTGCGAAAGTCCACCAGCAGCATCAGGTGTACCAGCGACCAGGCGAGCCAGGCGATGAAGCCCGTGAGATCAAGATGTCCGAGGTGCGTGATCGCGCGCGAGCGGCCGATCACGGCCATGGTTCCGAGGTCGTTGTAGCGAAACGCTGCCGGCACGGTGGTGCCCGCGATGCGCGCCTTCAGCAGATGCCCTACGTAGGTGCCCTGCTGCTTTGCCACGGCTGCCAGGCTGGGCAGCGGCATGGCCGCAACATCTTCGAAGCTGGAAACGTCCCCGATCGCGAAGATCTCGGGCCGCCCGGGCACCGAGCAGTCCGGCAACACCTTGATCGCGCCGTTGCCGGCGGCTTCGGCACCGACCCACCCCGCAGCGGGGCGCGCCGCAGTGCCGGCGCACCAGAGGATGTTCGCGGTGTCGATCCGCAGATCGCCCACCTTCAGTCCGGTGGCATCGATCTCCCCGACTGGCTGGGCAAGCAGCACGTCGATGCCGAGTCGTTCGAGCGCGCCCTTCGCATAGGCGGACAGCTTCTCCGGAAACGCCTTCAAGACCCGGCTGCCGGATTCGCAAAGGACGACGCGCGCCAGTCGCGGATCGATGTGCTTGAAGTCCTTGGCAAGGGTCGTACGCGCCAGCTCGGCGATGGTGCCTGCCAGCTCCACGCCCGTGGGACCCGCACCGATGACGACGAAAGTCAACAGGCGTCGGACTGTATCGGCGTCGCTGGACTGCTCGGCTTGCTCGAAGGCAGCCAGAAGGTGGGTGCGGATCGCCAGGGCATCGTCGAGCGTCTTCAAGACCTGGGTGTGTTTCGCCCATTCCTCGTGTCCGAAGAAGCTATAGGCGGCCCCCGTCGCCAGCACCAGATGGTCGTAGGGCAGATCCTCTCCCACGGCGAGATGGACGCGCTGCCGGTCGGCATCCACACCCACCACTTCCGACATCAACACCTGTGCGTTTTTCTGGTCCCGCAGCAAGACCCGGCTGGCGGTCGCGATGTCAGCCGGCGACAGCGCGGCGGTCGCGACCTGGTAGAGCAAGGGTTGAAAGAGATGATGGTTGGTGCGATCAACCAAAGTGATATCGGCGTCGCAGCCTGCCAGCGCCTTGACCGCCGCCATGCCGCCGAAACCGGCGCCGATGACGACGACCTTCGGCCGTGGAAATTGGGCTTGGTTCATGTTCATTTGGGTTCCTCGAACTCATGGGGTGACCTTCCTTCGAGGTGGAGTCGTCGCGCTGCCGCGAGTGTGCGCCACAGGCCGGCGAAGTCGGCGCCGATGATCAGGATTCGATGTTGCATGCGGGGTCTCCTTGAATGCATGGACGAGCGAGGTCGTCGGCGCGACATGCACCGGTACATATGCTGATGAAGAAGGGGGAAGGTAGCTAGGCGCCGCTTCGTTTGCGACGGGACGTCGGTGGCATCACGGCGAACGCGCGCGCCTCGGTGCGGACGTTGACGCGATCGTCGAACCAGCCCTGCACCTGCGTGGCAAAGCCTGCCGGGGCCTTGCGTTCGACGCCGCGAGCCAGTTCGGCAATGGTGGTGCTCGCCAGTTCCTCGCGCATTCGCTTCTCTGCACGCAGCATGACCGCGTGAATGCCGCATACGCCACTGGTCATCCACGTCGGCGGCTTGCCTTTGAAGATCGTGCAGCCGCCGCGTATCTCCTGGCAGTCGAACAGCGGCTTGGGACCTTCGATGGCGTCGACCACTTCGAGAACGGTGATCTGGTCGGGCGCCCGCGCGAGCTGGTAGCCGCCGCGGATGCCCACCGACGCCTTGACTATCCCTGCCTTCTCCAGCTTGGGAAATATCTTCGCAAGGAAGGAAGTCGAGATGCCCTGGAGCTCCGCGAGGTCGCGACTGCTCGCAGGTTCAGCGTTCGGTCGCGCCAGCAGCAGCAGGCAATGCAAGCCATATTCAGTACCGTTTCCAATGTGTGCCATAACACAGACTATATTTGTCCTTGTTAAATAACACAAGCCTTCTTTTGTAAGCGACGGTGTTTTCGTAGGCGCTGTGATCTCAATGAGTAGACAACGGGCCGGAACGTCCAATTGGATCGAGGCTCCGACAGGTCCTGCTGCCAGCGGACTGCTCCACGCTGCGTGGCGGGCATTCACGACGTCAACTCGAAGGACTGCATCAGGGGCCCAAAGCAGCCTCTCACTGCACACACCGCGAACTCACCCCGACCCGCACTTAAAACGTCGCCAACACCTTCGTCATCAACTCCGGCGTAATCTCCGGCATCACCCCAAACCATGCCTTGAACGCCGGCCGCGCCTGGTTCAGCAGCACGCCCAGGCCGTTGACCGTGGGCTTGCCACGTTCACGCGCGGCCTTGGGCCACTGGTCCAGTGAGATTTCAAGCGCAGGCTGGCCGTGCATGCCCTGGTTGATGGTGTTGGCCATTAGGGCAGCGTCGGTCAGTGCGACGTCGTGCTGTTCCCAGGGCGCGGCGCGCATCAGGGCGCCGAAGCCCGATGATCACACCGACGGTTTACCCTTGACCGTATACGAGCGCCCGCGAAACAACGCCACGCGCTCCCCGCGCTGGTTGGTCACGTCGGCATCGTAGACGCCCGTGCGCCCGGCTTTCGACATCTCGGTGCAGCGGGCGGTCAACACGTCGTCCGGCCGGGCCGGTGCCACGAAGTCGATGGAGAAGCCCGAGGCCACGGTGAGTTCGTTGTACGAATTGCAGGCGAAGGCGAACGCCGAATCGGCCAGCGCCGAGATGAACCCGCCGTGGCAGGTGCCGTGGCCGTTGAGCATGTCGCCCCGCACGGCCATGCGCAGCGTGGCCGCGCCCGGCGTCACCGCCAGCACCTCCAGCCCCAGCCCGCGCGAGGCGCGGTCGTTGGCGAACAACTGGGCGCGGACCAGGTCCGCGGTGTTCTGCGCCGCATGTTGCGCCGTGTTCAGGCGATCGAGATCGCCCAGGTCGTTGGACATCGTGTTTCCTTCCATTCCCGCTACATCCCCACCACTACATTCCGAGATAGGCCTGCCGGATCTTGTCGTCGCGCAGCAGCTCCCGGCCCGGCCCCGACATCACCACCCGGCCCAGCTCCATCACATAACCGTGGTCGGCGATGGACAGGGCCGCGCGTGCGTTCTGCTCCACCACGAGGATGGTGATGCCCTGCCCGCGCAGCCGCTCGATCAGGGCGAAGATCTCCTGCACGATCAGCGGCGCCAGGCCCATGCTCGGCTCGTCGAGCAGCAGCAGCCGCGGCTTGGCCATGAGGGCGCGGCCCATGGCCAGCATCTGCTGCTGCCCGCCCGACAAGGTGCCGGCCGGCAGATGCCGCTTCTCGCGCAAGATGGGAAACAGCGCGTACATCGCGTCCATGCTGTCGGCTATTTCGGCGGCGGGCCGCGAAAATGCGCCCAGCCGCAGGTTGTCCTCGATGCGCATCGGGCCGAACACCTGCCGGCCCTCGGGCACCTGGCTGATGCCGCTGCGCACGCGCCGGCTGGCGGCCATGCGGCCGATGTCCTGCGCGCCGAAATGAACGCTGCCCGCGCTCAGCGGCTGCACGCCCGAGATGGCCCGCAGCAGCGTGGTCTTGCCCGCGCCGTTGGCGCCCACCAGCGCCACGATCTGCCCGGTGGCGACATTCAGGTCCACGCCGTGCAGCGCCTGGATGCGGCCGTAGTGGCTGGTAAGGCCGCGCACGGTGAGCAGGGCTTGTGGCGCGGACGCTTCGGCCCTTGGCATGGCGATGACGTTCATGCGGCCTCCTCGGCCAAAGGCTCGGCTTCGGCGCCCAGGTAGGCGGTGATCACTTCCGGGTTGGCGCGCACCTCGGCCGGCGTGCCCTCGGCCAGCTTCTGGCCGTGGTTGAGCACGGTGATGTGGTCGGACACCCGCATCACCAGCGGCATGTCGTGCTCCACCAGCACCACGGTCAGCCCGCCGTCGGCCAGTTGGCGGATCAACGTGCCGACCTCGGCGGTCTCGGTGGGGTTCAAGCCGGCGGCCGGCTCGTCCATCAGCACCATGGCCGGCCGCAGCATGAGGGCACGCGCGATCTCCAGGCGCTTCAGCGCGCCGTAGGACAATTGGCTGGCCTCTGCCTGCGCGGCGTCGGCCAGCCCCACCAGCGCCATCGCCTGCAGGGCCTCCTCGCGGCAGGCGCGGTCGTCGGCGCGCAGGCGCGGCAGCCGCAGCAGGCCGGCCAGCAGGCCGCTGTTCTGGCGCAGGTGCGCGCCCACCATCACGTTGTCGAGCGCACCCATGTTCATGCACACCTGCAGGTTCTGGAAGGTGCGCGCCATGCCCAGGGCCGGCAGCTTCTGTGGCGGCAGGCCGGTGATGTCCTGCCCGCCGAAGAACACCTGGCCCGAAGTCGGCGCGTACATGCCGGTGATCAGGTTGATCAGCGTGGTCTTGCCCGCACCGTTCGGGCCGATGATGGCATGCACGCTGCCCGCGCGCACGGTGAAGCCGACCTCGGCCACGGCGCGCAGGCCGCCGAAGCGTTTGGTCAGCGCCCTGACTTCGAGCGGCTTCATGCGGGGCTCCGGTTCAGCCGCGCGCGCAGCGTAGGCACCACGCCCCGGGGCATGAAGATCATGCACAGCATCAGCACGGCGCCGAACACGATGGTCTCCCAGCCCTCCAGCGCCGACAGCAGTTGCGGCAGCAGCGTGAGCACGGCGGCCCCGACGATGGAGCCGAACACCGAAGCCATGCCGCCCAGCACCACCATGGTGACGAGTTCGATCGAATGCAGGAAACCGGCGATGCCCGGTGTGATGAAACCCACGTAGTGCGCGCTCAGGCTGCCCATCACGCTGGCGATGGTGGCCGACAGCACGAACACGCGCACCTTCATCGCCGTCACGTCCACGCCCACCGCCAGCGCGGCGATCTCCGAACCGTGGATGGCCTGCAGCGCCCGTCCGCCCGGCGCCTTGACCAGGTTGCCCGCGGCCCAGGCCATGAGCCACAGCGCCGAGGCGCAGACCGCGTACCAGGCGCGCTCGCCGCTCAGCTCCCAGCCGAACACGGTAAAGGCCGGCACGGCCATGCCGTCCGGCCCGCCGGTGAGCGCGGCCTCGTTGGTCAGCGCGATCATGGCGATGATGCCCAGCCCGAGCGTGGCCATCGCCAGGTAGTGGCCGCGCAGGCGCAGCACCGGCCGCGCCACCAGCAGGGCCAGCAGCGCCATGCCGGCCGCACCCACGCACAGGGCCAGCACCGGCGGCCAGCCGTAGCGCGAGGTCAGGATGGCCGAGGCGTAGGCACCCAGGCCGAAGAAGCCGGCGTGGCCCAGGCTGATCTGGCCGGTGTAGCCGATCAGCAGGTTCAGCCCGATGGCCACCACCGCGTTGATGGCGATGCGGATCGCCACGTCGAAATAAAAGCTGTTGGGCAAGGCCAGGGGCAGGCACAGCAGCAGCACGGCCAGCACCAGCAGGCCCCTGCCCGGAGAAAGTCGATGGATCATGGCGTCTCCCTACACGCGGTCGATGGACTTGGCGCCGAACAGGCCACGCGGCATCAGGAACAGCACCAGCAGCACCAGCACGAAGGGCATCGCGTCCTTGTAGGCCGAAGAGATGTAGCCGGCCGTCATGGCCTCCAGCACGCCCAGCAGCAGGCCGCCGACCACGGCACCCAGGCCGCTGCCGAGCCCGCCGAGCGTGGCCGCGACAAAGCCCTTGAGCCCGAGCATGATGCCGACGTCGTACGAGGTGTAGGTGATGGGTGCGACCAAGATACCGCCCACCGCGCCCAGCGCACCCGACAGCAGGAACGACAGCAGCAGCACCGAACGGGTGTTGATGCCCACCAGCTCCGCGGCCAGCTTGTTGTGCGAGGTGGCCAGCATGGCCTTGCCCAGCACGGTGCGGCCGAAGAACCAGCCCAGCAGCGCCACCACCACCGCGCCGATGCCCATCACCCACAGGCTTTGCGGCAGCAGCGTGGCGCCGCCCAGCAGGATCGGCGTGTCGCCCGAAAACGGCGCCAGCGCATGTGTGCCCTTGCCAAGCGTGGTCTGCACCAGGCCGCGCAGCACCAGCGAGGCGCCGATGGTGATGATGATCAGCTGCACCACATCGGCCCGACCCGCGGGCTCGATGGCGAACTTCTCGATCAGCATGCCCGCCACGCCGGTCACCGCCACCGCCGCCAAGATGGCCAACGGCAGCGGCAGCCCCAGGCCGGTCAGCGCCACGGCCGCCATGCCGCCGAGCATGATGAACTCGCCCTGCGCGAAGTTGATGACGCCGCTGGTGTTGTAGATGATGGAAAAACCCAGCGCCGCCAGCGCATAGGTGGCGCCGATGGTCAGGCCCGAGAACAGGAACTGCAGGAATTGGGGCAACATGCCGGCCTCACTTGAGCACGGTCCAGCCGCCGTCGCGCACTTCCAGCATACGGAAGGCCGACAGGTCCAGCCCCATGTGGTCCTTGGCCGACATGTTGAACTGCCCGGTGGTGCCCATGAAGCCCCGGGTCTTCTCCAGCGCGTTGCGCACGGCCTCCTTGTCGGTGCCGCCTGCCGCCTTGATGGCGTGGGTGGCCAGCATCAGTGCGTCCAGCGCGTAGCCGCCAAAGGTGGAAGGCTCCTCCTTGTACTGCTTCCAATAGGTGGTGATGTAGCTGGTGACCAGGGACTTTTGCGGGTCGTTGGCGGCAAGGGAATTCGCCACCAGCAGCGCGGGCGACGGCAGCCGCACCCCTTCGGCCGCCTTGCCAGCGAGCTTGATGTATTCGTTGGAGGCCACGCCGTGCGACTGGTAGAGCGGCAGCGTCATGCCGAGTTGGGCGTAGTTCTTGGTGACGACGGCGGGCCCCTGGCCCAGCCCAAAGACGAACACGGCTTGCAGGCCCGCCACGCCGCGCAGCTTGGTGAGCTGGGCCGTCATGTCGGTGTCTTTCGGGCCGTAGGTTTCGTCGGCCACCAGCGTGATGCCGTACTGGGACGCCACGGCGCGCGCCTCCTTCGCACCGGAGGCACCAAAGCCGCTGGTCTCGCTGAGCAGGCCGACCTTGGTGAAGCCGCGCTTCTTCATGTCCTCGAACACCTTCTCGGCGGCCATGCGGTCGGTGTGCGGCGTCTTGAAGATCCACTTCTTCACCGGCTCGACCACCACCACCGCGCCCGAGAGCGAGATCAGCGGAATGCCGGCCTTGTCGACCAGCGGCGCCATGGCCATGGTGGCACCGGTGGTGGTGCCGGCGATCAGCAGGTCGACCTTGTCGTCGTCGATCAGGCGCTTGGCGAAACCGTTGGCCTTGCCGGCCTCGGAGGCGTCGTCGTAGTGCACCAGCTCCAGCTTGCGGCCGAGCACGCCGCCGTCCTGGTTGATCTGTGCGATGTAGGTCTGCAGGGTCTTGAGCTGCGGATCGCCGAGGTAGGCGGCCGCGCCGGTGGTGGACAGCACCGCGCCGAGGCGGATCGGGGCCTTGTCTTGCGCCTGCGCGAGACCGGTGCTGGCCAGGATCAAGAGGCCGGCCAGTGTGATGAAGCTGCGTTTTTGCATGGTATGTGTCTCCTTTGGTTGGAATGTTCAGGCCCGTGGGCGTTTGTCGATCACGCGGCGGGATTTGCCGGTCTGGGTGCGTTCGATGGAATGCGGCGCCTGCACCGTGACCTTGGTGCTGATGCCGACCATGGTCTTGATGCGCTGCTGCAACCAGCGGCCGATGTCGGCCACGTCGCTGGCGGGCATGCCGGCGTCGGCGGGCTGCAGCTCGGCCAGCACCTCCACCTCGTCGAGCCGGCCATCGCGGGTGATCACCAACTGGTACAGCGGCGAGAGCTTGCCGTGTTTGAGCACCAGTTCCTCGATCTGCGTGGGGAACACGTTCACGCCGCGGATGATCAGCATGTCGTCCGAGCGGCCGACGATTTTGCCGATGCGCCGGAACGAACGCGAGGTCGGCGGCAGCAGCCGCGTGAGGTCGCGCGTGCGGTAACGGATCACCGGAAAGGCTTCCTTGGTCAGCGAGGTGAAGACCAGTTCACCCTCCTCCCCGTCGGGCACGGGTTCGCCGGTTTCGGGGTCGACGATCTCGGGGTAGAAATGGTCCTCCCAGATCACCGGGCCGTCTTTGGACTCGATGCATTCGCTGGCCACGCCGGGGCCCATGACTTCGGAGAGGCCGTAGATGTCCACCGCATCGATGCCTGCGTTCACCTCGATCTCGCGGCGCATGGCTTCGGTCCAGGGCTCGGCGCCGAAGATGCCGATCTTGAGCGAACTGCTGCGCGGGTCGATGCCCTGGCGCGCGAATTCCTCGATGATGACCTGCATGTAGGACGGCGTCACCATGATGAGTTTGGGCTGAAAGTCCTGGATCAGCTGGACCTGCTTTTCGGTCTGCCCGCCGCTCATCGGAATGACGGTGCAGCCCAGCCGCTCGGCGCCGTAGTGCGCGCCCAGTCCTCCGGTGAACAGGCCGTAGCCGTAGGCGATGTGGATGGTGTCGCCGGCACGGCCGCCCGCCGCGCGGATGGAGCGCGCCACCAGGTCCGCCCAATGGCCGATGTCGTTTTGGGTGTAGCCCACCACGGTCGGTTTGCCGGTGGTGCCGGACGAGGCGTGGATGCGCGAGACCTGTTCCTTCGGCACGGCGAACATGCCGAAGGGGTAGTTGTCGCGCAGGTCCTTCTTGCCGGTGAACGGGAAACGGGCCAGGTCCTTCAGCTCGCGCAGGTCGTCCGGATGCACCCCCTTGGCGTCGAAGGCCTGGCGGTAATGCGGCACGTTGCGGTAGACGTGGTTCAACGTGGCCTTGAGCCGTTGCAGCTGCAGCGCGGTGATCTCGTCGCGGCTGGCCTTCTCCATCGGGTCCAGCAGCGCGGTGGGGGTGGTGTGTCTTGTCATTCTGTTGTCTCCTCTTGGTGGGATGCGGGGCCGGCTACTGGCCGACGAACCGCGGCGTGCGCTTGGCCATGAAGGCGCTCACGCCCTCGGCGTAGTCGTGGCTATAGCCGAGTTCGCGCTGGAAGTCACGCTCCAGGTCGAGCTGCGTGTCCAGCGCTTGGTGCGCGCCCGCGTCGATGGCCTGCCGGGTGCGCACGAAACCCAGCGTGGGGCCGCTGGCGAACTGGCGGGCGATGGCCGTCACGCCGGCCTCGAAGTCGGCCGCGGGCAGGCACTTCCAGATCAGGCCCCAGTCGGCGGCCTGCTGGGCGCTCAGGGGTTCGCCCAGCAGCGCCAGGCCCATGGCGCGGGCGCGGCCCACGGCCTGCGGCAGGAACCAGGTGCCGCCCGCATCGGGCACCAGGCCGAGCTTGCAAAAAGGCTGGATGAATTTGGCGCTGTCCACCGCCACCACGATGTCGCAGGCCAGCGCGATGTTGGCGCCGGCACCGGCGGCCACGCCGTTGACGGCGCAGACCACCGGCTTGGGCAGCGCGCGCAGGCGGCGCACCAGCGGCGCGTAGTATTTTTCGATCGACTCGCCGAGGTCCGGCCGGGTGGCGTTGGCGCCGCCACCGGACACGGCCCGGTCGCCCAGGTCCTGCCCGGCGCAAAAGCCGCGCCCGGCCCCCGTGAGCACCAGGGCGCGCACCGCGGGGTCGGCCGCCGCGGCGTCGAGGGCGGCGTGGACCTCCAGGTGCATCGCCACGGTGAAGCTGTTGAGCTTGTCGGGGCGGTTGAGCGTGAGGCGGGCCAGGCCGTCCTCCACGCCGTACAGGATGTGTTCGAAATCCATGGCCCGTGCCTCAGACGTGACGGCGGCGCTGCACCACGCGGAAGCGGTTCGCCACGAAGGCGGAATCGCAATACGCGGCATTGGCCGAGGGGTTGCCGCCGGTGCCATGGAAGTCCGAGAACGCGGCGGACTGGTTCACGAAGACGTTGCTGGTGAGGTTGATCGACAACGCGACCTTGGTGCGCCAGGTGGCGGCGACCATGGCGTCCACCACCGCGGGGTCGGTGGCGTAGATACCGGCAGTCAACGCGCCGTGGTCGGCCACGAGGCGCTCGGACAGCGCGATCGCCGCCGCCACGTCGGCTGCGCGCACGACGAAGCTGATCGGGCCGAAGCGTTCTTCCATGTAGGCGGCCTCGTCGGCGGCGTCGCAGCGCAGCAGCGTGGGCGTGCGCACCTGGGCCTCGGGGAAGTCGGGGTTGTGCAGCTTCTGCGTGGGCAGCACCACCTCGGCGAGCAGGTGGGCTTCGTCCACACGGCGCACGGTGTCACTGGACTGGATGGCACCCAGCACCGCGCAGGCGACCTTGGGGTCCGAAACAAAGGCGGCGATGGCCGCGCCCAGATCCGCGGCGACTTCGTCGAAACCTTTGTGGCCTTCGTCGGTGGCGATGCCACCAGCGGGCACGATGATCGCTTGCGTGGTGGTGCACATCTGGCCGGAGTACAGGCTCAGCGTGAAGGCCAGGTTCTTCAGCATGGCGCGGTAGGCGTCGGTGGAGGCGATGACCACGTTGTTCACGCCCGCCAGCTCGGCATAGACCTGGGCCTGCTTGCAGTGGTCCATCAGCCAGTGGCCGAAGCTGTTGCTGCCGGTGAAGTCCACCGACTTCACCGCGGGGTGCGTGGCCAGGGCCTGGGTGGCGCTGCGCTCCGGCGTGACGGCCAGGGTGACGAGGTCGGGGCTGAGGCCGTTCTCGCCCAGCACTTCGCGGAGTACCGCGACGGTGATCGCCGCCGGCAGGATGGCGTTGCTGTGCGGCTTGACGATGACGGCATTGCCCGTGGCCAGCGCGGCGAACACGCCGGGGTAGGTGTTCCAGGTGGGGAAGGTGCCGCAGCCGATCACCAGGGCGATGCCGCGCCCGACGATCTCGAAGTTCTTCTGCATGCGCAGCGGCGGGTTCTTGCCCTGGGGCTTTTCCCAGATCGCCTCGGCGGGAATCGCGGCCTGCTCGCGCCAGGCGCAGGCCACGGCCTCCAGGCCCCGGTCCTGGGCATGGGGGCCGCCGGCCTGGAAGGCCATCATCCAGCCCTGGCCGGTGGTCATCATCACCGCATGGCCGATCTCGAAGCTGCGCTGGTTCAGCCGGTGCAGGGCTTCGAGCAGGATGCCGGTGCGGCCTTGTGCGCCCAGTTGGCCCCAGGCGGGCATGGCTTTTTCACCAGCCTCTATCAATTGTTCGGGATCGCAGACGGGATAACCGATGCCGAGCGCCACACCGTAGGGAGATTTTTCGCCGCCGTGTATGCCGGTCTGGCCTGGCTGGTTCAGTTCGAAGGGTTTGCCCAGATAGGCCTGGAAAGCGGCTTTGCCAGCGTCCGCAGCGCTATCGCCATAGACCTTGGGGCTGGGCTGCTCGTTGTAGGCGGCCCAGTAGCCGCGGGCGGCAAGGGCTTGCACGGCCTGGTTCAGGTGGGCCTGGTGTTTTTCGAACAAGGGGTGGGTCATGGTGTTGTCTCCGGAGGTTTTGGGGGTTCAGTTGTGCGAGTGGTCTTCGTCGAAGTTGACGAGCAGGGTGTCGGTCACGGGGTAGCTCTGGCAGCACAGCACGAAGCCGCGGGCGACCTCGTAGTCCTCCAGCGCGAAGTTGATGTCCATGTCCACCTCGCCCTGCACCACCTTGCCGCGGCAGGTGCTGCACACGCCGCCCTTGCAGGCGTAGGGCATCTCCAGCCCCGCCTTGAGGCCGGCGTCGATCAGGTTGTCCTGGTTCTTGGCCATGGAGAAGCTGTGGCGCGTGCCGTCGAGGATCACTTCCACCTGGCACTCGTCGCGGCCCCGCACCGGCGCGCGCGGGGCACGCTGCTGGCCGCCGGCGGCAGTGCCGAACAGTTCAACCTTGATGCGGGCCTGGTCCACGCCGTGGTCCTGCAGGGCCTGCGAGGTGGCCAGCATCATGTCTTCGGGACCGCAGATGAAGGCGGCGTCGATGTCGGCCGGGTTCACCCAGTGGGTCAGCAGCTGGGTGCATTTGGCGTGGTCGATGCGGCCGTTGAAGAGCGGAATGTCTTGCGACTCGCGGCTCATCACCCACACCAGCCGGAAGCGTTCCAGGTATAGGTCCTTGAGGTCTTCCAGTTCCTCCTTGAACATCACGCCGCTGCTGGCGCGGTTGCCGTAGACCAGGGTGACGCGGCTGTTCGGCTCGGCCAGCAGCGTGGTCTTGACGATGGACAGGATCGGCGTGATGCCGCTGCCCGAGGCGAAGGCGACGATGTGGCGGCTGGCCGTGGGCTCGACCGGAATATGGAAATGGCCTTGCGGCGGCATCACGTCGATACGGCTGCCAGGCTGGAGTGCGTCTGCCGCCCAGTTGGAGAACACGCCGCCCGCGACACGCTTGATCGCCACCCGCAGTTGCCGGTCCTGCACCGCGGCGCAGATGGAGTAGGAACGGCGGGTGTCCGCACCGTCGAGCATGGTGCGCAGCGTGAGGTATTGGCCCTGGGTGTAGGTGAAGTCTTCGCGCTGCGCATCGGGCACATCGAAGGTGATGGCGATGGCGTCGCGGGTGACAGGCTCGACTTTCGCGACCTGGAGAGAGTGGAATTGGAGTGTGGCCATGGGAACGTGCTCAATGCGGCTTGAAGTAATCAAAAGGCTCCAGGCAGTCCTGGCACTGGTAGAGCGCCTTGCAGGCAGTGGAGCCAAACTGCGACAACAAGCGGGTGCGGCGCGAGTCGCACTGCGGGCAGGGCACGGCGCTACGGTTCGGCCGCAGGGCCGTGATGTCGATGGCCTGGGCCTGGTCGGCCGCCCGCATCACCGGCGGCGCGATACCGTAGGCGCGCAGGGCTTCGCGGCCCTGGGGTGTCATCCAGTCGGTGGTCCAGGCGGGGGCGAGCTGCATCCGCACCTGCACGTCGCCCACGCCCTGTTCGTGCAGCGCGTCCACGATGGCCTGCGCGATCACTTCGGTTGCCGGGCACGCCGAATAGGTGGGCGTGACCGTCACTGTCCACCCTGCATCCGGGCTGCCCTGCACGTCACGCACGATACCCAGGTCAACCACCGACACGGCGGGCACCTCGGGGTCCATCACCGTGCCCAGCCAGGCCCAGACCTGGGCAGCCGTCACGGCGCGGCTGGCCGTTGTCGTGGAGGCAAAGCTCACCACTGTGCTCCCGGATAGGCGCGCTGCACGAACTGCATTGGTGCCAGCAGGTGGCCCAGGTGTTCGCTGTGGCGCCCCTGCCGGCCGCCGCGCTGGTGGCCGGCACGTGCGGGTTTGCGCAGGCTGGCGCGGGCCAGGATGGCGCCCATGCTGGCGTGCCAGGGCGCGCTCAGGCTCTCGGCGGCCGGGGCCAGGCCGAGCGCCGCGCATTCGGCGTCCACCGCGTCGGACTCGAACCATTCCTGCGTGTAGGGCCAAAGCCGGTTCAGCGCGGCCTGCATGCGCTCAAAGCTCAGCGCCGTGCCGTCGCCCAGGGCGATCATCAGGCCGCTGCTGCGCTCCACGTGGTAGCGCACTTCCTTCACCGATTTCTGCGCGATCTCGGCGATGCGCGGGTCGCTGGAACCGCACAGGCCGGCCAGCAGCAGCTGGTGCCAGACGTCGAACAGGCATTGGCGCACCACGGTGTCGCCGTAGTGGCTGCCGCTGTCGTTGGGCTGCTCGACCAGCAGCAGGTTGCGGAACTCGGGGCCGTCGCGAAAGAAGGCGAGTGCATCTTCGTCGCGGCCGCGCCCTTCGACTTCGGCGGCGTAACTCAGCCACAGCCGGGCCTGGCCCAGCAGGTCGAGCGCGACATTGGTCAGTGCCAGGTCTTCTTCCAGCGCCGGGCCGTGGCCGCACCAGGCGCCGAGTTGCTGCGACAGCACCAGGGCGTTGTCGCCCAGGCGCAGCAGGTAGTCAAATTTTGAGGTCATCGGGTTTTCCAGGACGGTGGCTTGGCACGGTGGACTTCGCGTGGAACGCCGCGGAGCCGGCTTTGCCGGTCCGCTGGCGTTGCCCCCTGCAAGGGGGTTGGCGAAAGCGACACGCAGTGCGCGAAGCCTGGGGGTTAGAGATGGAATACGCCGTCTGGCGTGGGGTAGAAGGTGGGGTGGCGGTAGACCTTGCTCTGCGCCGGGTCGTACAACGCTTCCTTGTCGCCCGGGCTGCTGGCCACGATGCCATCGGCACGCACGGCCCAGATGCTGACGCCCTCGTTGCGCCGGGTGTAGACGTCACGCGCATGCTGCACGGCACCGGCACCGTCGGCCGCATGCAGGCTGCCCACGTGTTTGTGCGCCAGGCCGTGCTGGCTGCGGATGAAGATCTCCCACAGCGGCCATTCGCGGGAAGCCTGCGGGGTGTTCGAGGAGGTGCTCATTTCAGGCCGTCTTTCTGTGGTCTTCGGTGTCGTGTTTTGCGGCGTGGACCGCGAGCGCTTCGCGGAACCAGGCGCCCTCGTCCCAGGCCTTGTTGCGGGCGGCCAGGCGCTCGGCGTTGCACGGGCCCTGGCCGGCGATGACGGCGTAGAAGTCGTCCCAGTCGATGGCGCCGTAGTCGTAGTGGCCGCGTTCTTCGTTCCACTTCAGTGCCGGGTCGGGCAACTCAAGGCCGAGGAACTCGATCTGCGGCACGGTCTGGTCGATGAACTTCTGGCGCAGCGCGTCGTTGCTCTGTGTCTTGATCTTCCAGGCCATGGACTGGGCGCTGTTGGCCGAGGCCTCGTCCGCCGGGCCGTGCATGGCGATGGACGGCCACCACCAGCGGTTCAATGCGTCCTGGGCCATGGCCTTTTGCACGGGCGTGCCGCGGCACAGCGAGAGCATGATGTCGAAGCCCTGGCGCTGGTGGAAGGACTCCTCCTTGCAGACCCGCACCATGGCCCGCGCGTAAGGGCCGTAGGAGCAGCGGCACAGCGGGATCTGGTTGACGATGGCCGAACCGTCCACCAGCCAGCCGATGGCGCCCATGTCGGCCCAGGTCGGCGTGGGGTAGTTGAAGATGCTCGAATACTTGGCCTTGCCCGACAGCAGGTCGAGGTAGGTGTCGTCGCGCGCCACGCCCAGGGTTTCGACCGCGCTGTAGAGGTACAGGCCGTGGCCGGCCTCGTCCTGCACCTTGGCCATCAGGATCGCCTTGCGCTTGAGCGTGGGCGCGCGGGTGATCCAGTTGCCTTCGGGCAGCATGCCCACGTATTCGGAATGCGCGTGCTGCGAGATCTGCCGCACCAGGGTCTTGCGGTAGGCCTCGGGCATCCAGTCCTTGGGTTCGACCTTGATACCGGCGTCGAGCCGCTCCTGGAAGGCGCGCTCCTGCGGCGCCATCTGGTCCAGGGTTTTCACGGCCTTGCTGCCGGTCTCCACCAGTTGTGCGTACATGTCAACCTCCATTCATCGTGTTGTTGATCGGTGTCAAGAAGTCCCGAACTGGGGCGGATATTAGTGATACAAAAGGACTCATACAATGAGATTTTGTGTATCACTTTGGAGGCCGCATGCCACGCGCCATGTCAGACACACCGATCTCCGCGAAGATCGCCAAGCTGCGGCGCGGCCTGGTGCTGCGCGCCAATTCGATCCTGATCACGGTGTACGGCGACGCCATCGCGCCGCGCCGCCAGTCGGTGTGGCTGGGCAGCCTGATCGAGCTGATGGCGCTGTTCGGCCTGTCGCCGCGGCTGGTGCGCACCAGCGCGTTCCGGCTCACGGCGGACGAGTGGTTCACCGCGACGAAGCTGGGGCGGCGCAGCTACTACGGCCTGTCGGACGCGGGCCTGGTGCGCGTGCAGCACGCGGACCGCCGCATCTACGAGTTCAACCTGGCGGCGTGGGACGGGCGCTGGACCATCGTGCTGCTGGACGGCGCGATGCGCGCCAGCATGCGCCAGCACCTGAAGCGCGAGCTGCTGTGGGAAAGCTTCGGCCAGCTGGCGCCGGGCATCTTCGCGCACCCGCACGTGGACCACCAGTCGCTGCAGGAGATCCTGCGCGCCGCCAAGGCCGAAGACCGCGTGGCCGTGCTCGGCGCCGAAAGCCTGGAGGGCTACACCCGCAAGCCGCTGCAGACCATCATGCACGACACCTTCCGGCTGGCGAAGGTGGAGCAGGCCTGGCAGCAGTTCATCTCACGCTTCGGCCCGATGTTGCCGGCGCTCGAGGCCCTGAGCCCGGCCGAGGCGTTTTTCCTGCGCACCCTGCTGATCCACGAATACCGCCGCGTGCTGCTGCGCGACCCCAACCTGCCCGCCGCGTTCCTGCCCGCGGACTGGCCGGGCGTGCACGCGCGCCAACTGTGCGAGGCCCTGTACCGGGGCCTGCTGGAGGGCAGCGAGCAGTTCCTCTGCGCGCGGATGGAGACGACGGACGGGCCGTTGATGCAGACACCGAAGGAGATCAGCCGGCGGCTGGCGGTGGTGTGAGGGCGGGTCGGTGTTTGCTGCGTCATCCATGGCAACCGCCGCAGGCTCGAAGGGCGGCATAGGACGGCGCACGGTACTGGCGTGCCGTCACCACGCCGGGCGACACCGTGGCCGTGGACCTTGACCTTCGTGGCGAACGACTCGGCGTCTCAGTAGCGCCACTCTTCGTGCCTGATCGGCAACTGGTTGAGTTCACGGCGCCGATCTTCCCATTCCGACAGAAATGTTTGCATGAGCGCCTTGAAGCGATCATTGTGGGTCGGTTCAAGCAAGTGCACTAGCTCGTGGACGACGATGTACTCCAGGCAAGCCGGCGGTTTCTTGGCCAGCTCCGTGTTGAGGCGTATCGATCTGCGCGCTGGCGAGCAGCTTCCCCATTTCGTCTTCATGTGCTGGACGTGAATGCGCGGCGCGACCAGTCCGAGGGTACGGCTCCATTCGGCCACCAAATCCGCTGCGTGAGCCCTGACCTGATCGCGGTACCAGCGGGCGAGCAGCGCCTCTTTCGCAACAGCATCGGTGTCCGGCCTCGTCGTCAGCACCAGCGTGCGATGGCGAAGCTCGACAGACGGCACTGCGTCGATCTCCACCAGCTTCAACAGATAGCGGCGGCCCCAGACGTAGTGACTCTCACGCTCCAGGAACTCGCGCGTCGCCTCCCGCTCCTGGCCTGCCATCTTCTCGCGTTGTGCCTTGATCCATGCGAGCTTGGACAAGGCAAATACGCGAACCGTGTCGAGGGGCATCTGCCGCGGCGCCGAGATGCGCACCCGCCCCTGCGGTGGGAGCACTGTCAAATGCACGTTGCGGATGTCCTTGAAAACCACATCCGCCTCAATAGCTCCCAGGGTGATGCGGGACGGCATCAATACTCGCCCTGGGCCTTGACGATCAGGAAGATGCGCTCGACCTGCTCGGGGTCCTGCAGCAGTCCGAGCAGAGCCAACTTGATCGTGTTCTCCTTCGCAGGATTACCCCTCCAACTGTCCGGTCGAGCCGATTTGACAGTCTGGTCGATGCACAGTGCCAAGGCCAACGCAGGATTGGAGGCTTCAGCGCCGTATGGTGGCGTCGGCTCAGCCACATGCCGTACGGGCTTCGCTGCCAGCCACGGCCCCAGGTTGTTGTAGAGCGCCCTTCGTCCCGGCGTCGTCAGTTCGACGGGCGCGTCATCCGCTTGGCCTGCCTCCACCTGCTGCACCAGTTGCGCGATACGCTGCAGGTACTGCTCGTACTCTCCCGCCTTCTCCCTGCGCTGCTTGATGATGCTGTCCAGCAGCGCCGACATGCGCTCGTAGAACGCCGGGTCGTTCAAGTGCTCCTTGACGATCTTGCTGCGCACGTTGTTCTCGATCGTCTCGGCAATCGCCTCGCGGTTGCCTTTCAGCTCGCCCAGCTTGGCGGCGATGGCGTCTGCAATGCCGGTCTTGACGATCAGATCCAGCAGGCCCACACCTTCGAACGGCGAGATCTGCCGCGGCTCATCGGCCTCGATGTAGGTGTCGATCAGGTGCCGCATGTCGGCTTCATAAGGCTTCAGGTCCAGCGTCTCGTCACTAGCCTTGCGCACGATTTCGCGCAGCTTCACGTAATGATCCAACAGTCCACGCAGGCGAACGCCGTCGGCCTCGGAATAGCCAGCGGCGCCCAACTCGTCGGCCATGTTCGCCCAGGCACGCAGCAACGCCACTACGCCCTTGTAGAGCATCACCCGCTGCGGCTCGTGGGCCGCCAGGTCGGTCGCGATCTCGGTGTTGCCGCAGAAGTAGCGGATGTGTTCCAGTTCGCCGCGCGGTGGCGCCACAGGCTCGCACAGCAACGCCAGGGCTTCCACCGCATCGTCCAGCCGCTTGCGGCCGGTGTCCAGCCGGGCCTTCATCATCACCTCCGGATCCGCGCCGCCCGCGCTGTGGTCCAGCTCCGAGGTGTAGACGGCAATCGCTTTCTCCACCTTCTTGAACAGGTCCTTGTAGTCGACGATGTAGCCGAACTCCTTGTCCTCACCATCCAGCCGGTTGGTGCGGCAAATGGCCTGGAATAGACCGTGGTCCTGCATGGACTTGTCGATGTAGAGGTAGCTGCACGGGGGCGCGTCGAAACCCGTCAGCAGCTTGTCCACCACCACGAGCAGCTTCATGTTGGCCGGCTCCTTGGCAAACAGAGCCTTGGCCCATTCCTCGTACGCCTCGGTAGCGTTCATGCCGGGCTTGGCCTCCACGCCCTTCAGCAGCTCGGTGTAGGTGTTGAAGATGAACTGCTTGTCGCTCTCGGTATTGGCACCCACTTCCTCGGTGGTCACGTCCTTTGCCTGCGGGTTGTACGAGGTGACGATGGCGCACTTGCCCTTGAAGCCGGTGCCCGCTGCATTGAACAGCGTGAAGTACTTGCAGGCCTCATAGATGCTGGAGGCTACCAGGATGGCATTGCCCCGCCCGCTGGACAGCCGAGGCTTGCCGAACTTGGTGACGCTGAAGTCGAACTTGATGTCGTCCACCACGCGCTGCATGCGCGAGCGCGAACTGAGCACCTGCTGCATCGTGCCCCACTTGGCCTTGAGCTCGTTCTTCTGCCACGGATTCAGGTCTTCGGTGTGCGCCTCGAACCAGGCGTCGATTTTCGCGGGCGACCCCAATCGCTGGTCGATGTCGCGCGCCTCGTACACCAGGTCCAGCACCACCTCGTCCTCCACCGCCTCGCTGAACTTGTAGGTATGGATGTAGCCGCCGAACACCTCCAGGCTGGACTGCTTGTCGTCCTTGAGCAGCGGCGTACCGGTGAAGCCGATGAATACCGCCTCGGGCATCAACGCTTTCATCACCCGGTGCAGCCGGCCGCTCTGGGTGCGGTGGCATTCGTCCACGAACACGAACAGCTCACCCACCGCCGTGGCGGGCTGCGCCTCCAGTTCCTGGATGAAGGCCTCGAACTCGCGTTTGTCGCGCCCCCGCGCCTCCACGCCGAACTTGTGCACCAGCGAGCACAGCAACCGCGGCGCGGGCTGCGCCAGTTGCGCCATCAGGTCGCGCCCGCTGCGGCTGCGGTGCAGCTGCTCTCCGGCATCGGTGAACACGCGCTGGATCTGCTTGTCCAGTTCGTCCCGGTCAGTCACGATCACCACCCGCGCCTGCGGCCGATGCTCCAGAATCCAGCGCGCCAGCAGCACCATCACAATGCTCTTGCCGCTGCCCTGCGTGTGCCAGAGGATGCCGCCGCGCCGCTCGGCCACGTGGGTCTGCGCAACCTTGATGCCGAAATACTGGTGCACACGCGGCAGCTTCTTCACCCCGGCGTCGAACAGCACGAAGTCGTGCATCAGTTCGATCAGACGGTTTTTCGCGCACATCTTCAGCAGGTACTTGTCCAGCTTGAAGCGGCTGTCGTCGGCCTCGTCCTCCTTCCATTTCAGGAACATCTTCTCGGGCGTACCCACCGTGCCGTAACGCAGTCCTTCCGAGTCATTGCCCGCAAAGACGAACTGCACCGTGCTGAAAAAGGCCTCATGAAACATCGGCAACTGGTTCGACAGGCATTGGCGGATGCCATCACCCACCGACACGCGGCTGTTCTTCAGCTCGATCACGCCGATGGCGATGCCGTTCACGTACAACACCAGGTCGGGCCGCCGCGTGCGGTCGCCCTTGAGCGTCACCTCCTCAGCGATTGCGAAGTCATTGGCTGCCGGATACTGCCAGTCGATCAATTCGACGGTCTGCGTCTTCGCGCCGGCCGCCGTCAACACCTGCACACCGTAGCGCAACAGGCCATACACGGCCTGGTTGTTCGCATACAGCGTGCGGTGGTGGTTGCCGGCTTCGGTGCGTAGGCGCAGCAGCGCAGCGCTGATCTGCGCCGGCGTGGCGCCACGCTTCGCCAGCCAGGGCGACAGCAGGCTCTCCTCGATGTTGGCGTTGCCCACACGGTCCGACCAATCGCCGAGGTGCCGCCAACCCAGTTCGTCGCGAAACAGGGCGAGCACGCGGTTCTGTGTGACACGCTCCGGCTGGGCCATCGTACTCATATGTTTCTCCTGCGCAGAAGATCGGTCCGACGTGCCAGCCCGGCGTCGGTCAGGCGGTACTGCTGGCGGCTGCTGCGCGGCTTGTCCGGCACGGTCATGGCCACCAACCCGGTGGCCAGTGCCGGCAGCAGATACCCGTCACGGAAGTGGTCTCTGTGCTTCAGGCCCAGAGCCTGCTGGATGTCGGCGCGTTTCATCGTCCCTTCCAGCACCAAGATCAGCCGCTCCACTTCCTCGGTGACTTGCCCGGTGACTTGCCCGGTGACTTGCCCGGTGACTTGCCCGGTGACTTGCGCCGCCGTGCCGGCGGCCTGGCCGGAAGAGCCCTTGAGCGCCGACAAGTAGGCTGGTGAGAACGCGAACTCCATCGACCAGTCTCCCTCGGTGTAGTCCAGCCGCGGCACCGGCGCACCGGCCAGCCGGCAGGCATCGAAGATGCGCTGGATGCCGCGTCCCCAGGCCTCGATCTCACCCGCACGAAAGAAAGCATTCGCAATGGTCGGGTTGAACGGGCGCGACGGGTGCGCCTGCAACAGCCGCTCCACTGACCAGTGCTCCGGCAACTCGCCGGGGTTCCAGATGCGCAGCCGGTCGTCGTAGACGCGAATCTGGATCGGTGCCCCCACCGCATAGTCGCGGTGGATCAGCGCATTCAGCAGTGCCTCGCGCAGCGCAGCCTCCGGCACCGGCAGCGTCTCCACGCGCTGCAGGCCCTCGTAGCTGATCACCGCCTTCAGGTACTTGGCCAGCAGCACTTCCACCGTCCGCTGCGCTTGCGCGAACAGATCGCCCTCGATCTGGTCGTGGTAGACCAGATCGGTGTCGCTGCGAAAGTAGCCCACCTTCACCGATGCGCCGATGAACCAGCGCTGCGGCGTGGCATGGAACAGCAGGATCGCGGCGCGCTTCAGATAGGCGCCTTCCAGCAGGTTCAGCTTCTCGACCAGCGCGGCGTCCGCCTCCTGCAGCGTGGCGGCGTCCAGCCGCTGGCTGCGTGCGGCCAGCTTGCGAAAGCGCGCAATGGCCTCGCCCGACAGATCGCCCAGCGCGACGTGCGGCACCGGCACCGCATCCCAGGTGCGGCCCTGCTTGCGCAGCAGAAAGCGGTCCAGCGCCGCACCCTTCAACTCCTGTTTGGTGCTGCCGCTGCGCACGTGGTATTCGCCCTTGTAGCTGATCGGGCTGGGATAGGCCTCCACGCGGATCTCGATCAGTTCCCTGTCGCCCTCCTGCACCAGCCGCACGTCGGCCACGATGCCCAGCACGTCGCGGATCTTGTTGGGCAACTCCTCCAGCAGACGGCCCGCATTCCTCACGCCCACGGCCTCGCCCCGGTCATTGCGGCCGATCACCAGCACACCGCCTTCGGCATTGGCGAAGCCACACAGCCAGCGCAGGTACTCGTCGCGCCACGACTCCTTCCATTCGACGTTCTGGTGTTCGCGGGCGGCGGGCATCGTGGGTGAGTCTCTAAGCGGGAAACAGGGCTGCGCACTCGGCGATGGCGCGCCGGATGCCCTCGTCCGAGAACAACTCGCGCGACAGCTTGGGCAGCCACTCCGGGTGCGTGGCGATGACGCGCTTGACGCCCGCCACGTCGACCGATTGGCTGGCGGCGGCCAGGTCCACCATCGCCATGTCCACCGTCGCCAGCAGCTCCAGCTCGTCGGTCTTGCGGTAGTGGAAGCGTTCCAGCCAGTTCATTGCTGCCGTGCCGTACCACTGTTCGAAATAGCGCTGCGCCTGGTCCGACTTGCCACCGGCCACGAAGCCTTCGTAGGTGCCGTTGTGCACCGCCCGCACGTAGCCGTTCTTCAGCGCGATGGCTTCCGGGCCCTTGTACTTGGTGTTGGGGTCATAGGGGCCGGCGGCCTTTTTCAGGTAGCCCTCGGCGCGGCCTTCAATGTGGCGGTGCAACAGGTACATCAGCTTCACGCGGCGTTTACGGGGCAGCGGGAACTTCTCGTTTCCGAAGCGCTGGGCCAGTGCGCCGATCACCACCGCCTCATTGATTTGCCAGTTGTGGGCGGGTTGGGATGGCGGCGGATTGGATGCGGCGGGCTTGAGGGGCAGCGCGATAACGTTGGAGCCGGGCTGGACCAGCCGAATGCGGCCGGTCAGCAGCTCTTGCATCATTCCTAGCTTGAGCTGACGGGCTTTCGACAGCTTCAACTCGAGCTCATCGATGTCCTTTTCGATGGAAACCAATAGTTCCGCAATCGCCGATTGTTCGTCGTGCGGCGGGACGGCAAGCATGATCTTGGCAATGTTTTTTTTGCTGATGCCGGACACTTTCGTTCCGACTGCGTAGAACTTGAACTGTGCTTTCACTGCTTGAGTCTGAAAGCAATAGCGCAGGTATGCACCGTCCAACTCTTCCCGCTTCTGCTTCGCAACGATGGTGTGCAATCCCGAAATGAATGGCACTCCATGTGGATTCACCACCACGACGTGCTTGCTGACGCCATCGTCATCTTCGGAAGCGTCAACAAAGACGACATCGCCATCCGCTAGCAATGCCGTGGGCTGGATTTTCACTATAGGCATGTCCAGCCTCGGTATTGAATCGCCTTGACTCTCCGCGTCGACGAACGTCCTTGCGCTGGTGTGAATATCACCGTAGTGCAGGTACAAATGCCCACTCGTTGAAAGTTGATCGCGCGACGCTGAAAGCCCACCGCTGAACTGGAAGAGTTCACCCAGAGACATCTCCAGCCACTCGCCGCTGAACCCCGGCAGGCGCTTCTTGCCGGTGAGCAGTTCCTGCATGGTGCCTTGTTTGATCTGGCGCTTCTTGGTTAGCAGCAGCGACAGGGATTCGATCAGGGCATCCGCATCGGAGAGCGCTTCGGCGATGGCTTGCTGCTCCTTCAACGTGGGAGGAAAAGGGACCTCGTATTTCTTGAGAATTCCGAGATTTGTATGCGGTACCCCTGTCTGAATTGCACTATCGATGATCTGCTTTTGACCCCAGGCGCTCACGAAGTACTGATAGATGTACTCGGCCGACGCAATTCGAACGTTCAGAGTCAGCTTCATCTGACTCTGCGAAACGACGTATTCATCGTGCGGTCCAGCTGGAACCAGCGAAACCTGCCCCAACGTTCCGCGCTGCGTGAAAATTAGGTCGCCGGCCCGCGCTGTGTTTGCTTGAAGCTCCTTCGCCTTTCCCGGGGAAACGAACACGAAGTCTCCGGAGACGTAGTGGCCTGCCATGTTCTGACCTCGAACTACTGGTACGCCTGTAGCGACATAGTCGCTGGATACCAAGTCAGATCCAAACGGCCCTCCCACAATCGCGTTGGAACGTGTGGCGGCAACTCCTTTGACAGCGAGGATGCGCCAATCAGGTGGAATCGAGTTTTCACTGCGTCGTCCAGCTATCAAGGCACACGAGCACTTTTCAGCCGGCATGTTCATATCCATGAAAACCCCATCTTCTCCAGATGCCGGTTCACTCTCGTCTCCAGTTCCGCCACACGTTCATTCAAGCGCGGCAACGGCGCCTCATACCGCTCCGCCAACTCCTTCACCCGCGCCGTGAGCTGCCGGCTCAGACTGGCCATCTCACCATGCACTGCGCCGTCCAGTGTGGTGAGCCATTTATCGTCCACCACCAGCGCCTGCACCTCGGCTTCGGTCAGCTTGGGGTACTGGGCATAAGCCGCCGCGTCCAGCGCGGCATCGGCTTCCTTCACGCGTTTCTTCAGTGCCGACTCTTCAGCCGCCAGCTTCATCCATTCCAGCAGCACGCGCAGCTCTTCGCTGATGGCATCGTCGGGTTCGTTGGCCGCAGTCACTCCCCGCTTGCCGCGCTGGGCTGCCTTGATCTCGACCTTTAACTCATCTTCAATCTCGCGCAGCCGGTCCTTCACCGCCACCGCGTTGATCTTGTCGAAGCCACCAAAGGCCGCATCCTCCCCGCTGTGCTCTTCCTCCAGCTCGGCGAGCTTGGCGCTCACGCCCTCCAGTTCGGCCTGCAAGGCATCGAGCGCAGCCTGCTCCTTGGCGAAGTAACGCGCCACGATCAGCGCCTTGGGCACCAGGTCGCAGGCCCACCCTTTGTCCTTCTGCCGGCCCTTCTTGTCGGTCTCGATCACGCGGTAGGTGGCTGCATGCCAGCCGTCGGCGGCGATCAGGTAGCAGTCGTCCTGCATGGTCTGCGCCCAGTAGTCCATCAGGTGCTGGTAGACGGCATAGGCATCGATCAGCGGCTGGCCCTGGTAGTGGGCGAGCAGGTGTTCGGACAGTTCGGCGACCACCTGTTTGGGCTTGCAGCCGGGACGCAGACCTTTGAGCACCTTCGCCTGCACACCCCGCCACGCGGCGAAATGCGTGTTCATCTGGTCGATGAAGCCGGCGAACTCGGGGTGGCTGTGGATGGTGGCCTTGATCGCAGCCTTGTCCACGGCCAAGTTCAGGTAGCCCGGCCGGTTGGGTTGGAATAGCGCGCGTTCGAGCTGCGGACACACGGCCCAGTAGCGGCTGACCAGGCTGTCCGGCGCCGTCACGTCCGCCTCGGGAATGCCGCCGCGCAGGTGGCCGTCAATGTCCTGCCGGTCTTCGGGCACCTGGCTGTCGATGTAGCGCGGCAGGTTCAGGTTGTGTTCGTTCTTCTCGATCTCTTGCAGGCTCGCCTGCCGCGCATAACGCGGCACGGTCTCGCGGCGCTGGAAGGCATCGACGATGCGGTGGAGGTCACGCTCGCGCAAGCGGTTCTTGGGGCCGTCCTTCATGAAGCCCTGGCTGGCGTCGACCATGAAGATGCCGCTTCCAGCCGCCACGCGCTCGGCAGCACGTGACTTATCGATAACGATGATGCAGGCCGGGATGCCGGTGCCGTAAAAAAGGTTGGCCGGCAGACCGATGATGGCGTCGATATAGCCCTTGCGGATCAGTGCCCGGCGGATGTCGGCTTCGGCGTTGCCGCGGAACAGCACGCCGTGCGGCAGGATGCAGGCGCCCCGGCCGGTGCTCTTGAGCGAGCGCACGATGTGCAGCAGGTAGGCGTAGTCGCCCTGCTTGGCTGGCGGCACACCGAAGGCCTCGAAGCGCTGCCAGGGGTCGTTGAGCGGGTCGATGCCCGTGCTCCAGCGCTTGTCGGAAAACGGCGGATTGGCCACCACGTATTCGAAAACCTTGAGGCTTTCGTTGCCGGCCTTGCCTTCTCGAAACTTGGGGTCGGCCAGCGTGTTGCCCTGCTTGATCTCTGCCGTGGGGTTGTCGTGCAGGATCATGTTCATGCGCGCCAAGCCGCTGGTGGCGGAGTCTTTCTCCTGGCCGTACAGCGCGAGCTTGCTGTGTGCCGCGTCGGCCACCTTGAGCAGCAGCGAGCCCGAGCCGCATGTCGGGTCGTATACGGTGGTTTCGTGGCTTGTTGGCGCTGCGCCAACACCGAGCACCTGGGCAACGATGCGGCTCACTTCGGCTGGGGTATAGAACTGCCCCTTGCTCTTGCCACTCTCGGTGGCGAAGTGCTGCATCAGGTACTCATAGGCATCGCCCAGGATGTCGTCGCCGTCGGCGCGGTTCTTCGAGAAGTCCAGCGCCTTGCTCTCGAAGATAGCCACCAGATCGGTGAGCCGGTCCACCATCTCCTTGCCGGTGCCGAGCTTGGTGGCGTCGTTGAAGTCGGGAAAGTCGGACAGCGAAAGCTGCGGATTGGCCTCCACCAGCGGCGCGATGATCTTCTTGTTGATCTGGTCGCCGATGTCGCCTTTGCCCTTGAGCGCCACCATGTCGCTGAAACTGGCGCCAGATGGCATGGTCAGCGGCTGGTAGGGCTTGCCCGCGTACTTGTCGCTGACGTACTTGATGAACAGCAGCACCAGCACGTAGTCCTTGTACTGGCTGGCGTCCATGCCGCCGCGTAGCGCGTCGCAGCTTTGCCAGAGCGAGGAATAGAGTTCAGATTTTTTGAGTGCCATAGGTGAGCTGGCGATTATGGGGGCAGGTTCCGTGCCCCAGTCGCATAAGGCTTTGCTGTGCGCCCGCCAGCCGAATCAACCGCGAGGGCCCCAGCCAGCCCCTAAAACGTAGCCAACACCTTCGCCATCAACTCCGGCGTAATCTCCGGCATCACCCCAAACCACGCCTTGAACGCCGGCCGCGCCTGGTTCAGCAGCATGCCCAGGCCGTTGACCGTGGGGTTGCCGCGTTCGCGCGCGGCCTTGAGCAGCGGGGTCTCCAGCGGGATGTAGATCACGTCGGAGACCAGCGCGGTCTTGGGCAACTGGTCCAACGAGATTTCGAGCGCGGGCTGGCCGGCCATGCCCTGGCTGGTGGTGTTGACCAGCAGGGCCGCGTCGGCCAGCGCCGCATCGCGCTGTTCCCACGGTATGGCGTGTACCGGGGCGCCGAATTCGGTGGCCAGGTCTTGCGCCTTCTGGAAGGTGCGGTTGAGCAAACGGATTTCTTTGGCGCCGCGGTCGGCCAGGCTCAGCACCACGGCGCGCGCGGCGCCGCCGGCGCCGAGCACGGTGATGGGGCCGGCGTCGGCGCGCCAGCCGGGCTGGGCGTCGATCAGGCTCTGGATGTAGCCGGCGCCGTCGTTGTTGAAGCCGCTGAGCGAGCCGTCGGGCTGGACCACCACGGTGTTCATCGCGCCCATGCGGCGCGCGGTCTCGTCCACGCGATCAACGAACTTCAGCGCTTCGACCTTGTGCGGCAGCGTGAGGTTGCAGCCGGCGAAGCCCAGCGCGGGCAGGCCGCGCAGCGCATCGGCCAGCTTGTCGATGTGCACCTGCAGCGGCACGTAGGCACCCTTCAGCCCATATTGCGCGATCCAGTGGTTGTGGATCAGCGGCGAACGCGAATGGGTCACGGGCCAGCCCATGACGCCGGCCAGGCCGAATGAAGGGTGTGAAGACATGTCTTTGAGAGGTCGTTAGGGAGATGGCAGTGCTTTGATGAAGGCCTTGCTCGCGTCCAGGCACTGGCGCGCCCATTGTTTCGGGCCGACCAGCGGCATGCGCACGGCATTGGGCACTTCCACGCTGACCGGGAGTGTACGCGGCAGCGTGGTGAACAAGCCCGCCAGATCGATGCCGCCCTCGCCGGGCAGCAGGCGTTCGAGGCGCGCGGTGTGGACCATTTCGGCCTCGGTGAAATGTGTGCCGGGCGTGGCGTCGCAGAGCTGGGCGTAATGCAGCAGCGATGGCGGCAGCGCGGCGATGTCGGCCAGGCTGGTGTGCGAGCGGCCGAAGTGGATGCCATCGACCAGGATGCCCGCATTGGCCGGACTGCCTGCGCCGCGCACCACGGACAGCGCGGTGTTGGCGTCACACACGGCGGTCCAGGGCATGAATTCGAGGTCGGCGGTCAGGCCGAAGCGCTGCATCACGGCGCACAGCTGCGCGTAGGCGTCGGTGAGGCGCGCAAGGTTCTTGTCGTCACCCGCAATGAGCACCGCCTTGGCGCCGAGCTGCACGCCGGCGTCGAACAAGGGCAGGTAGTCGTTGGCATCGAAGTTCTCGCCGATGCGGACGATCTCCAGGTCATAAACCTGCACACCGGTGTCCTTCATGCGTGCCAGCGTCTCGCGCAATACCTCGGGCGCGCCGAGCAACGGCTGGAAGATGCCGCCCGCCCCGTTCGGCAGCAGGCGCAGCCCGACCTGCTGGTAGCCGACTTCGGCCGCCACATCGATCGCCTGGGGCGCGCTGAAGGAAGCGGCCGTGAGATAGGCCATGGAGAATTCGGGCAGCATGATCGGACCTTTTCGAAGCAGGGGGCGCCGGTTCAGGGCGCGTAGATGGGTTGCCGCCCCACAGCTTGCGGGCGGCGATTGAAAAAGGGCGAGGCGCGGCTGGCGGCGGCCATCTGCGATGCGATGTCGAGCAACTGCGGCGCCAGGGCCAGCATGCGTTCTTCGGTGAAGCGCGCGCTCGGGCCAGCGATGCTGATCATGCCCATCGGCGGCTGGCCCGGCAGGCGCACCGGCGCGGCCATGGCGGAGAGGCCGGGGGTGTAGGTGTCGCGGGTCATGCTGAAGCCGCGCGCGCGCGCCGCATGCACTTGTTCGAGCAAGGCCTGCAGCGAGGTCGGTGCATTCGGGCCGAATTCGTCCGGCGTGCCCAGGCCCTGCTGCGCCACCAGCGCCAGCGCTTCTTCGTCGCTCAGGGCGGACAACCAGGCGTGGCCGGAAGACGAGCAGCTGATGCGGGCGTCGCTGCCCATGTCGGGGTCGTAGCGCAGGCCCTGGCGCGCGCCCTGGGCCCGGGCCACCCAGGTGAGCCGGTTGCCGTCGACCACGCTCAGGCGCACCAGTTCGCCGGAGATTTCGGCCAGGCGGTCGAGCAGCGGCTGGGCCACGTCGACGATACCGGTATTGCCAAGGAAGCTCAGGCCGAGCGACACCAGCTTGGTGGTGAGCATGTATTCGCCGTGGTCGCGGTTTTGCCGCACGTAGCCGCAGCGCACCAGGTCGGCCAGCAGCCGGTGCACGGCGCTGCGCGGGATGTTCAGCCGGTCGGCGATGGCGGCAAGCTCCATGCCTTCACCTTGCGCCGCCAGCAGCTCCAGGATGCCGAGGGTTCTCTCCAAAATTCCGTTCATGTGGGCTCCAGGGGGTCCAAGGGGGTCCAGGGGTATGGGTCTGTCATGCGACCCGGAGCGTACAGGATGAAGAGGCGGTGCGGCTCATGGTTGGAATTTACCACTAAACAAGAATTAAATTCAATAATTGAATAGTATTCCACTTATAGTTGGGATAGTGGCTTCAGCCAGGCCAGCGCGCTATTTCCCCCTTTGGAGCAGACATGAACTTTGAATTGAACGACGAACAGAAAATGATGATCGACACCGTGCGCCGCTTCATCAAGGAAGAACTCAAGCCGCTCGAAGACGAGGTCGAGGACCAGGGGTTCCTGGAGAAAACCAAGGCCGAGGCCATCCACAAGAAGGCCAAGGAACTCGGCCTCTACGCCATGAACATCCCGGCCGAACTCGGCGGCGGCGGTCTTTCTGCCGTGGACCGCATCCTGTGCGAAGAGCAGTTCGGCCACACCACCGACATCCTGATCCGCCGCGCCTTCGGCAATGTGTACGAGCCCATCCTCGAATGCCGGGGCGAACAGGTGGCGCGCTGGCTCACGCCGACGGTGGAAGGCCGGCGCACCTGCGCCATCGCCATCACCGAATCGGGCGCGGGTTCGGACGCGCAAGGCATCAAGACCCATGCCAAGAAAACGGAGATCAACGGTAAAGAGGGCTGGGTGCTGAACGGCAGCAAACACTTCATCAGCGACGGTGAATGGAGCGACTTCTTCCTGGTTTCGGCCAAGACCGGTGACAAAGAGATTTCGATGTTCATGGTGGACAAGGGCCTGCCCGGCTTCACCGTCGGCAAGGACCAGAAGATGATGGGCATCCGCGGCACGCCGCACCTGGAACTCTTCTTCGACAACGTGCCGCTGGAGCCGCTGGCCCTGCTCGGCGCCGAAGGCCAGGGCTTCAAGCTGGCCATGGGTGCGCTCAACGTGGTGCGGCTGGCCCAGGTGGGCGCACGCGCGGTCGGCAAGGCCAGCCACGTGCTGGAGCTGATGAACGAATACGCCAATGAACGCCGGCAGTTCGGCCAGAAGATCGGCGACTTCCAGATGGTGCAGCAGATGCTGGCCGACAGCGTGATCGAGATCAACGCCGCGCGCTGGATGGTGATCCACGCCGCCTGGATGATCGATCAGGGCATGGACGCGCGCACCCACATCGCCATGGTGAAGGTGCATGCCGCCGAAACCCTGGGCCGCGTGGTGGACCGCGCGGTGCAGATCTTTGGCGGCATGGGCTTCTGCAAGGAACTGCCAATCGAGCGTTATTACCGCGACGCACGCATCTACCGCATTTTCGACGGCACGAGCGAAATCCACCGCACGGTGATCGCCAAAGCGGTCATGAAAAAAGGCGCGGCTCTGTTTGACCTGCACCGCTGAGGAGAGGCCCGATGACATCCAAATTCATGACGGCCGCCGAAGCCGTGGCGCTGATCCGCGACAACGACACCGTGGCCCTGATGGGCGGCGGCGGCGGGCTGATGGAGGCCACGCACCTGTTCGAAGCCGTGCAGGCACGCTTCCTCGCCACACAGACACCCAAGCGCCTCACCGTGGTCCACGCACTCGGCATCGGTGACAAGAAAAGCAAGGGCATGAACTGCTTTGCGCACGAAGGCCTGGTGAAGCGCGTGATCGGCGGGCACTGGGTCTGGTCGCCGGCGATGCAGCAGCTGGCCGAACAAGAAAAGATCGAGGCCTACATCCTGCCCGGCGGGGTGTCGTCGCAGCTGCTGCGCGAGATCGGCGGCGCGCGGCCGGGGCTGTTCACCCACGTGGGCCTGGGCACGGTGTGCGACCCGCGCCTGGGCGGCGGCAAGATGAACAAGTCAGCCACGGAAGACCTGGCCGAGGTGACACAGGTCGACGGTATCGAATACCTGCGCTACAAGCCCTTCCCGGTGCACATCGCCCTGGTGCGCGCCAGCGCGGCCGACGAAGACGGCAACATCAGCTTCGAACACGAAGCCGCGAACCTGGACGCACAGTCGCTGGCGCTGGCCGCGCGCACAAGTGGCGGCAAGGTCATCGTGCAGGTGAAGGAGCGGCTGCCGCGCGGCGCGCTCCGGGCCCGCGAGGTGCGCATCCCCGCGGCCTGGGTGGATGCTGTGGTGGTCGATCCGCATCAACAGACGAGTTACGCCATCCCGTTCGATCCGGCCTTCAGCGGAGAGCTCACGGGCGAGGCACGCTACCAGAGCGAACGCGCCGACCATGCGGCGGAAAACGCCGTGCCGGCCGAAGCCTTCAGCGAACGCCAGGCCATCGCACGGCGCGCGGCCGAGGAGATCTTCAACACCGGCAAGGCGCGGCCGGTAGTGAACTACGGCGTGGGTGTGCCCGACGCCGTGGCCAAGCTGCTCGCCAAACGTGGCCAGATGCATCACATCTACCAGACCATCGAACACGGCACCTACGGCGGCACGCTGATGGACGGCGTGTTGTTCGGCTACGCGCGCAACGCCAGCGCCATGCTCGACGCGGCCACGCAGTTCGACTTCTATGCCGGGGGTGGGCTCGACGTGGCTTTTCTCGGCTTCGGCGAATTCGACGCGCAGGGCTGCGTCAACGTGTCGCGCCTGGGCGGGCTGACGGTCGGCCCCGGCGGCTTCATCGACATCGCGCAGAACGCGCGCAAGGTGGTGTTCTGCGGCACGTTTTCGGCGAAAGGCGTCAAGCTGGCCACGGGCGACGGCCAGATGCGTGTGCTGCAGCAGGGCGCGGTGCAGAAGCTGGTGCCGCAGGTGGAGCAGATCACCTACAGCGGGCCGCAGGGGCTGGTGCGCCGGCAGGAGGTGTTGTATCTCACCGAGCGGGCCAGCTTCCGGCTGACGCAAGAGGGCGTGGAGTTGTTCGAAATCGCGCCGGGCATCGACCTGCGGCGCGACGTGCTCGACCAGATGGGTTTCATGCCGAAGATCGCCGCCGAGGTGGCGGTGATCGCGGCGCGGCACTTTGCGGCCGCCGAAGGCTGAACGCTTGAGAGTGGACGACGACGCCTACCTTGGGCCAATCATGCGCATCAACGAAGACCAGGAGCGTCTCCAACGAGAGCTCTTCAGTGCCGGACGTGATTGCTGATGCCGGTATATGTTGATCTTGGCCTGTCTGCGGGGGGTGTCCTTGCCAAAAATGATGTCGCCATTGCTGGTCACCGGAAGCGGGCCAAATTGACTGACCACCAGCAGGGCACCATCGGGTGAGAATGCGATGCCATGCGGAAACCGCAGGTGTGCATCGGGATTCTCGAGCACATGGGCCGGTATTTCTTCCGTGATGCGATTGCTTGTAGGGTCAAAAGCGTAAGACGTGACGCAATCTCCCTCGCTGTTCGACACAACGATGCTGTTCCCGTCGCGGGACAGCTTGATGTCCTCCGGCCTGAACAAACGTGTTGCCTCGCCTTCGAAAATCTGTTTCGGAACAGGGTTGAAGCGATCTGCCCGGCGGTCGAAATCGTAAATGCAGATGCAGTTCATGTCTGCATAGGTCACGAGCAGGCAACTCTCATCCGGGGAAAAGGCGATACCTTTGGGGACGCCAGGCAAGTGTTCTTCCTGTATCCAGTCGAGCAGGCGAAGCGTAGAGCCTTCGTCGTCGAAGCTGAAAATGCCGATGGCTTTTTGATGATTCGATATCCAACCGAACGCAACCGCCAAAAGCTTGCCTGAGCGCGAAAGATCCATGCCATGCGGCTTGAAGCCCGCCAGCGGCGCGGGAAACGGGATGGCGGCGATCGCACGAGATGAATACAGTTCATCTTCGCCACGCTGGTAGATGGTGAACACTTCACTGCTCCAATTGACCGCAATGATTTTTCGTCCATCCAGGGAAAAGACGACATGCTGCGGTCCATCGAGAAGTGCATCGGAATTCTTGATGACTTGAGTGACCCGCGCCTGCCCGAAACCGTCAATCTTGAAGTTGATCAATTGATTGACTGATGAGAATGCCGCGCAAAACAAATCCTCGTTCGGATGAAAAGCGATGCTGTTGATCAGGCTGTAAGCCCAGGAATTGTTCTTGATGCAGTCGACGGGAAGAGGATCGTAAAACACCCTGGAGTCTCCTATTGGTTCTTGTCGCTCGCTTACCCGCGCCGACAAAATCCAGTGTGTCGTCCTACTTCCTCATCACTTGGTTTTCTGCCTCGCAGGCGAATCCCTTCGAAGATACCGGAGAGTCAGGTAAATGTTACTTATGGTTTCAACCTAGAAACCGCAACAATACTGACATTTTATAACAGGATTAGTACTTAAATTTACACAAATGCGGTCTGAGCCGGGGTGGGTTTTGATCAACCGAGGCGCATCGGCCGGGGAGCTGAAGGACGCCTTCCGACGTCAACGCGGCGCCACGACGGCGCCACCACCACGTTAACGCGGCGTCAAGGATTCCAGCGCCATGGCAATAGGCTGGTCGTCCATCGGCCGCACCAGCCGCATCACTTCTTTGCCGTCCCGCAGGAACACCAGGGTCGGCCATAGCTTGATGCCGAAAGAGCGGCCCAGCGGGCGGCCGCGGCCGTCGGCGATCAACAGGTGCCGCACGTCGGGTCTTGCGCTCAGCGCCTTGTCGATGGCCGGCCGCGCGGCGGCGCAGATGCCACAGAAGTTGTCGCCGAATTCCAGCACCATCAGCCCGCGCGCGCTGTCGACTTCGGCACGGGGCGGCTCGGCACTGCTGTATGCGTGGCTCATGGTTGTTTCCCCTGGCTGACGGGCGTGGACCGCCCTGCCGGGTCATTAGACACCTCTCCGGCGATTTCCACCGGCGCTGCCACCTGCTGCAGCGCCAGGCGGCGGAACTCCTTTGGCGTCTGGCCACTGTGCTTGCGGAAGAAACGGCTGAAATAAGCCTCGTCCTCGAAGCCCAGCGTGGACGCCAGCTGCTGGATGCTGATGGTCGAATACACCAAGTCACGCTGCGCCTCGTGCATCACCCGGGCGTTGATCACGTCCAGGCTCGACATGCCCAACACCTCGCGGCACAGCCGGGTCAGTTGGCCCGGCGTCACGCCCAGTTCACCGGCATAAGACTCGACGCTGCAGCGCGTGCGGAAGCGTGCATCCACCAGCGCGCGAAAACGCTCGATCTGCGAGGCCTTGCGCGAATGGATGGGCGTGGTGGTCGGCTGGTGCGTGATGCGGATGCGCGCCACCTGCACCAATAGCGCCGTCAGCAGCGACATGCCGGCCGCCACCTGGCCGCGCGCGTGGATGCGCGACTCCTGCTCTACCGCGAGAAACAGCGGCATCAGCGCCTCGGTGTAGCGCGTGGTGTCGTCCAGGGCGATCACCGCCGGCGTGCGGATGGTGGCCACCAGCTCGGGCATGACCACAGCGGCCAGCGATTCGAGCGGCTTCTGCGTGGCGGTGATCACCGGGCCATCTGTATCGCGCGCGAAGTGGAAGCTGTGCACCGTGCCGGCCGGCACCAGCAGCAGACAGGGCGCGGGCACGGTCTGCCGCGCGTTGTCGAGCTGCACCTCCACCCCGCCCGCCGTGAGGTAGAGCAACTGGATGAAGGCGTCGTGCACATGCGGCTGGATCTCCCAGTTGTAGGGTGCGGAGCGCTGCGGAATCCACTCGAAATTGAACGAGTTGGACCAGGCCGGCTGGGCCTGGTCACCGTACAGGGCGTAGTTGGGAATGCTTCTGGCCATTTGCAGGAATTGTCCAAGTGTTGGCGGGAATCGTCAATTTGAGTTACCCCTATCAAAACCAGAATTCACCCAGAACATCAGGAGACAAAACATGGCTGATCATTGGCTGGGCCTGGCCCGCAAAGTCTGTGTCGTGACCGGTGCCGCCAGCGGCATTGGCGCCGCTGTGGCACACAGTCTGGCCGAGGCCGGTGCATGGGTGGCGCTGCTCGACCGCGACGCTGCGGGCTGCGAAAACATCGCGACCGCACTGAGGGCCCAGAACCGCACCGCCATCGCCGTGACCTGCGACACTTCGAGTGAATCCAGCGTGCGCGCTGCCGCCGAAAAAGTCCAAGCCGAACTCGGCGATTGCCATGCGCTGGTGAACAACGCCGGCTTCCTGCGCGCCGGCACGCTCGACGCGGTGAGCCTCGACGAATGGAACGCCGTGCTGGCCGTGAACCTCACCGGCTACCTGCTGTGCGCGCGCACCTTCGCCCGGCCGATGCGCGCCGCCGGCCAGGGCAGCATCGTCAACGTGGCCTCGATCGCGGCGCGCTTTCCGCAGGCCCGCAGCGGCGCCTATAGCGCGAGCAAATCCGGCGTGTTGCTGCTGTCGCGCCAGATCGCGGTGGAATGGGGGCCGGAGGGTGTGCGCAGTAATGCGATCTGCCCCGGCATGATCCGCACCGCCCTGTCGGCCAGGTTCTATGAAGAACCGGGCTTCGAAGCCAAACGCGCCGCCGTCACCGCCAGCCGGCGCGTGGGCGAGCCGCAGGACATCGCCGACGTGGCCCTGTTCCTGGCCAGCCCGCGCTCGGCCTATGTGAACGGTGCCGAGGTGATGGTGGACGGCGGCATGAGTTCGATGCTCATGGACATGGTCCCTCGGCCAGGCTTCAACCACGCATAAGGAGACAAACACCATGCCTCAAAACCTTGCATGCGACCTCGTGGTCGTCGGCTCCGGCGCCGCCGGCCTGGCCACCGCCATCACCGCGAAAAAGCGCGGCCTCGACGTGATGGTTCTCGAGAAGGAACCCGTGTTCGGCGGCACCACGGCGCTGTCGGGCGGCGTGTTGTGGATTCCGCTGGGGCCGCATGGCCGCCAGCAGAATCCGGCCGACACGCTGGACGCCGTGCGCACCTACATGCGCCAGGAAACCGGCGCGTTCTACGACGAAGCCGCCATCGAGGCCTTCCTGGAAAACGGCCCGAAGATGGTCGAATTCTTCGAGCGCGAGACCGAGACGCAATTCGTGCCGACGATGTACCCCGACTACCACCCGAACGTGGATGGCGGTGTGAACATCGGCCGCTCGATCCTGGCCGCGCCCTACGACATCCGCGGCCTGGGCAAGGACATGGCACGGCTGAAACCGCCGCTTGCGACCATCACCTTCATCGGCATGATGTTCAACTCATCGAACGCCGACCTGAAGCACTTCTTCCAGGCCACCAAGTCGCTGACCTCTTTCGTCTACGTGGCCAGGCGCCTCGTCACCCACCTCAAGGAACTGCTGCTGTACCGCCGCGGCATCCAGGTCACCAGCGGCAACGCGCTGGCCGCGCGGCTCGCGGCGTCGGCGCTGAAGCTCGGCATCCCGATCAAGACCAGCAGCCCGGTGCGCGAAGTCGTGATGCAGGACGGCCGCGCCACTGGCGTACGTGTCAAGGCCGAGGGTGGCGACTTCACCATCAGCGCGCGCCACGGCGTGGTGCTGGCCTGTGGCGGGTTCCCGCAGGATGTGAAACGCATCGCCCAGGCCTATCCGCACGTGAAGCGCGGTGGTGAACACCTGTCGCCCACGCCGCTCTCCAACACCGGCGACGGCGTGAACATGGCCGAGGCGCTGGGCGCCACGGTGGACATCCGTTTCAAGGACTCGGCCGCCTGGATGCCGGTGTCGCGTGTGCCCTACGGCAACGGCGAATTCGGCGTGTTCCCGCATCTGCTGGACCGCTACAAGCCCGGCGTGATCGGCGTGCTGCGCAACGGCCACCGCTTCACCAACGAATCCAATTCGTACCATGACGTCGGCGCCGCGCTCACCCGCGCCTGCGAGGGCCAGAAGGAAACCGCGATGTGGCTGGTCTGCGACAAGACCACGCTCGGCAAATACGGCCTGGGCTTCGTCAAACCGGCGCCGATGCCGCTCGGCAGCCATCTGCGCAACGGCTACCTGATCAAGGGCGAGACGCTGGCCGAACTCGCCAAGAACGCAGGCATCGACGCCGCCACGCTGGAGGCCACCGTGGCCGCCTACAACGTCGGCGCCGCCCGTGGCGAAGACCCGGCCTTCCACCGCGGCAGCACCGCGTTCAACCGTTACCTGGCCGACCCCGCGCACCAACCCAACCCCTGCGTGGCGCCGGTGGCACAAGGCCCGTTCTACGCGGTCAAGGTGGTGATGGGCGACCTCGGCACCTTCGACGGCATCAAGACCAGCGTGGTCGGCGAAGTGCTCAAACGCGACGGCACCGCCATCGAGGGTCTCTACGCCGTGGGCAATGACCGGGCCAGCATCATGGGCGGCAACTACCCCGGCGCCGGCATCACGCACGGGCCGAACATGAGCTTCGGCTTCGTGACCGGCAACCACATCGCGGACAAGCTGATGGCCAATGCAGTCATCGCCGGCAAGAAAGAGAAGGTGTACGCATGAGTTATCTCGACAAGCCGCTGATCGACCACCGCATCTACACCATCGCGCTGCGCAAGATGCCCGAGTTCATCGAGGTGTTCGACCGGCTGGCGATGCCGATCCTGCTGGAGACCTTGGGCCATCCGATCGGCTTCTACACCAGCCTGGTCGGCCCGCAGAACCAGTTCGTGCATTTGTGGGGCTACGACGACCTGGCCGACTACGAGCGGCGCTGCCGGGCGCGCGATACACATCCCGACTTCCCCGCCTACCTCAAGGCTTCGGGCCACCTGATCACTGCGCAGGAGACGCGGCTGATCAAGGCGGCCGAGCTGGGGAGCATGCGGACCTAAACCTTCAAAACCCGCGCCACCGGGTTGTGCCGCAGCCGGTGGGCATCGGGCAGGCCGGCACCGAGCAGCGGACGCAGGTACATCCGGAAAGCCTCGGTGACGTCATTGCCACTGGAAGCGATGAATTCATCTTCCATCACGCGCGTCTTGCCAGCCACCGCTTCGAGCGGCTGCAGCACGTAGTCGGTGGCGTAGTCGCCGCTGCGCCGGATCGCGACCGAGCCATTCTGCGCACCAGCCATGGCGTACTGCACGGCGCGCTCGCCCACCTCGCGGGCTTCGCGCTGGTCCACGTCGGACACGCAGCCCAGGAACGAGCGCTGCAGATAACCGAAGGTGTCGCCGCGCACACGTTTGATCTTCAACTTTGCCTTGATCTCGTCGCACAGCAGGTCGGCCAGCGCACCGGTGCCGGACAGCTGCACGTTGCCGTGCGCGTCGCGCTCCACGTCCTTGGCCAGCAAGGTGGCGATGGCCGCGCCGCTGGCATCGTGGATGCCTTCGGACACCGCGACGACGCAACGGCCCAGCCGGTCATACACGGCCTTCACATCGGCCAGGAACTGCTCCAGCACGAAGGTGCGCTCCGGCAGGTAGATGAGGTGCGGGCCGTCGTCGGCGAACTTCTTGCCCAGCGCGGCAGCGGCCGTCAGGAAGCCTGCGTGGCGGCCCATGACCACTCCCACGTAGATGCCGGGCAGCGACGCGTTGTCCAGGTTCGCACCGGCGAAGGCCTGTGCCACGAAACGCGCTGCTGAAGGAAAACCGGGCGTGTGGTCGTTGCCCACCAGGTCGTTGTCGATGGTCTTGGGAATGTGCATGCAGCGCAGCGGATAACTGGCCAGGGCCGCCTGCTCGCTGACGATGCGCACCGTATCCGAAGAGTCGTTGCCGCCGATGTAGAAGAAGTGGTCGATCTGGTGCGCGCGCAGCACCTTGAAGATTTCCTGGCAATAGGCCAGGTCGGGCTTGTCGCGCGTGGAGCCGAGCGCCGACGATGGCGTGGCGGCCACCCCTTCGAGGTTGTGCCGGGTTTCCTGCGACAGGTCCACCAGGTCTTCGTCAACGATGCCGCGCACACCGTGGCGCGCACCGTAGACGCGTTCGATGGCGCCGAAGCGCCGCGCCTCCAGCACCACGCCGGCCAGCGACTGGTTGATGACGGCAGTAGGGCCTCCGCCCTGGGCCACGAGGATTCTTCCGGATGCCATGGTGTGTCTCCCGCTTGAGGAATACGCTGGTTGCCGAACTCGGCGTGTGCATCCTAAATCAATACAGCCGGATCGCCATGTCGAAGCGCCAGGTCCGGCGAATTTCGACCACGTCGTATTCGCGGGCCAACGCGGGTTGGAACGCCGGGTAGTTGGCCTGGCTTTGCACGATGCTGCGTATCGCTTCGTCGATGGCCGCCACGCCGCTGGAACGAACGAAGCTCACCGACTCCACCGAGCCATCACTTCGAATGGCCACCATCACGACGGGATCGGTATGAGGCTGCTTGACCGCCTCGCGCACCGCGTCGAAGGTCATGTTGAGCTCGATCTTCCGGCTCCAGGCTTCCGCGTAGAGGACGAGTTCGGCATTGGTGTCGCTGCGGCCGAAGATCCGGCCTCGGCGCGCGGTGCTCCACGACGATGGCAGGTTGGACGCTTCCCGCGCAGCCTCGGCCGCCTTGCGCCGATCGGCTTCCTCGTTCAATTGCCGACCGATCGCGCGCAGTCGTTCTTCGCGTTGCGCCTCCGCCGCGCGTACGGCCTCACGCCGGGCAGCGTCTGCACGCGCCGCTTCCTGACCGGCCGCGTCCAGCCGAGCGGCGTCCTGATGGGCGGCATCCTGCTGCGCCGCCTCCTGGCGTGCGGCTTGCTGTCTTGCGGCTTCCTGTCTTTCTGCGTCCTGCCTTGCTGCCGCCTGCTTCGCGGCTTCTCCGCGTTCGGCCTCGACCCTTGCCGCCTCCTGGCGGGCAGCATTTTGTTGCGCCGCCTCTTGCCGCGCGGCTTCTTGTCTTGCCGCCGACTGCCTTGCGGCTTCCTGCCATTCGGCCTCCTCGCGTGCCGCTGCGCGTGCGGTTTCTTGACGGGCAGCCTCCTGCTGCGCAGCCTCTTGCCGCGCCGTGGCCTGCTTCGCGGCCTCCTGGCGTCGAGCCTCCAACTGTGCGGCCTCGGCCCTCAGCGCCTCCTGACGGGCCACGTCCTGACGCGCTGCCTCGGCCCGCGCCGCCTCGCGCAATGCCGCTTGCTGATGTGCCGCGGCGCCCTGGCGCAAGGCTTCCTGCTGCTCGGCTTCGATGCGTGCCGCCACTGCGGCCGCTGCGGCCACCGCGGCGTCTGCGGCCTCTTGCCGCACGACAGCCTGCCGCGTGGCCTCCTCGCGTTCGATTTCCAAGCGTGTCGCTTCTGTCCGTGCTGCTTCTGCCCGAGCCTCTTCCAGCCGGGCGATATCCTGCTGCTGCGCCTCCAGCCGTGCCAACTCGGCCTGTGCGGCTTCCCGACGAACAGCGTCCTGGCGCAAGGCTTCCTGGCGGTCGGCTTCAAGTCGCGCGGCCTCGACACGCGTGGCTTCTTCCGCTTTCGCCACTTTCGCCGCCGCGGCTGCCTGTGCGGCTTCTTTTCGTGCCGTTTCTTGTTGCGCGGCCGCCTGCCTCACAGCTTCCTGACGTTCCGTCTCCTGGCGCTCGATTTCCCTTCGCTCGGCCTCGATGGAAGGCGCTGGCTGCGCCGGCGTGGGGGGCACGATCAAGGTCGTCACGTCAGGCGGGGTCATGCTCTTCCCGGCCGGCTCGGCCGGTTCAGCCGGTTCGGACGGCCTTGACGGCGCGGGCGGCCCGGACGGGTCGGCATTTAATGCGGGTCTTGCCGCCGCCATGGCGGTGGTCGTGGATGGCACCTGCCCCGCGGGCGAGCCGCCCCCCTTGTTCAACGGCGGCTCCGCGGTCGTGGCCGACCCCGGATCGAGCACGATGCGCAGCGCGGGTACTTCGACCCGCCTCGCCTGCCAGGGAAAGCCAAGGCCAGGAAGTCCGAAATCCGCGCCACCGAATGTCAGGCTCAGCAGCAGCGCGTGGACCAGCACAGAGAACAGCAAACCAACCGGCCAACGCTCGCGCTGCCAGCCTTGGCTCGGCCACGGGACGTTGGGTTGAATTTGTGCTGCTTCTGTTGACACGTACGGAGTGGGCCTGCACCCCGCGTGAGTGCCGGCAAGGCATTTGGTTCAAAGCGGACTGTAGCCGCTGCGGACCACCGAACGCCAAGAATCACGCGCCAATGGATTGCGCGGATCTGTTGCAGGGCTTACTTGAGCGGCGAGACGGCCGTCGGCATCGCAATCGTCGACACCATGTTGGTCGTGAGATGCGCCGGCCCGCCCTTGGACGGCTTCAACCCGCATGCGACCACACGTCGGTCAACACGGTTGTCAGAAATGTTCGTCCCTCCGCACTACGAACACTGCACCGAGCCCAGACGCAGACGCACCGCTTTAGAGCGGGCGATTGAGTAAATTGGCATAAGTACGGCACTCGGTTTATTTCATAAATAGATCTAATCACTCATTTAATTTCACATCGTCGACGATTAAATATTAATTCATGTCAATATTTGTACTGTATGGAAAAATTTTCAATCAATTAGATCAATGCATTATCCATAAATACCTTTCCATGCATGTCTTCGCATCAATCGGGTGCATGCACCAAAAGGAAAATTCTATGTGTAATTTATGAAACCAAATTATCATTTCGGCTTTAAGCATTGCTCGTTAAGGTTAAATAGGCCTGAATCCGTGACTTGATTTCCGTCCACTCAACCTCTAATTTGATTAAAACCAATATCAAATCAAGGATTCGGGCATTTATATAGAAACGCAATTTAATTAAAGGAAGCAAAATGACTTTGAAAATTGAAGATTTGGAAAAATTCCATCATGATGGATTTTTTATTCAACACGATGTTTTTTCGAAGCAAGAAATTGATGCACTTTGCAAGGAAACGGAAATAGAGTTCTCCATAGATTCTCCTCGGCGAACTTTGGAAGAAAAAAGTGGAGTTGTTCGCGGAGTGCATGGTTCACAATTGAGCAATAAGATATTTTCACGACTGCCACGATTACCAAGAATTATTAACTCTGCTGAAAAAATATTGAATGATAAAGTATATGTTCATCAATTCAAAATAAATGCCAAGCGAGCCTTTGTTGGTGAGCAATGGGAATGGCATCAAGACTACCTTTTTTGGCATAAAGAAGATGGTATGCCATACCCCAAAGCTGTTACTTGCACCATCTTTTTGGATGACGTTCACGAATTCAATGGACCATTGGTTTTCACACCTGGGGGACATCGTGGTAAAACTGTTGATGCGCTATCAAAGAGTGATGGCTGGGAAAAAACGTTGACAGCAGAATTAAAATATTCAATGGATAAGCAAACAATTAAAAGATGGGTTGAAAATCATGGATTGATTGCACCAAAGGGAAAAAAAGGATCTGTTTTATGGTTCGATAGTAATGTTCCACACGCATCTACACCAAATATATCCCCTTCCGACAGAGTAATTGTGTTGATTGCTTATAACAGCGTAAGAAATGCAGTCTTGCCGATCGAAAAACCTAGACCTGAATGGTTGACAAATCGAAACTTCACACCGCTTACTGCAACACTGGTCGATACAATTCTTCCAGCGTCGATTGAGCATGCGTAATAAGCATCAAGGATTCCTTTATGGAGTTCTCGCCTATTTTTTTTGGGGATTTTTTCCTTTATTTTGGCCGATCCTCAAACCAGCGGGCACCATGGAAATTCTTACCCATAGAATTTTATGGGCACTCGCTTTTGTTATGCTTTTGCTTGTGATTCAAGGGAGGGCATCTAGCACTCTAGATATTTTAAAGAATCGCAAGAAGACTTTATTTCTTGGTTTTTCTGCCATTGCTATAGCAGCAAACTGGGGTGGATACATCTATATTGTCAACCTTGGAAAAACATTAGATGCATCTTTAGGTTATTTTATAATGCCTTTGATTAGTGTTTTGTGTGGTGTTTTTTTGTTTCAAGAGCGGCTTAATCGCATGCAATGGCTGGCAATTGGCATCGCTGGAGTATCCGTGGCAATTCAATCAATTTATTACGGAAGTGTTCCTTGGTATTCTTTGGCTCTTGCAGTAAGTTTCGGTGCGTATGGGGTTTTTAAAAAAATAGCGAACGCAGATGCCATGCCAGGAATGGCAATTGAAACAGCATTTTTATTTTTTCCCGCTTTGATTTATGCAATATACTTAACCGAAAAAAATACCGCGACATATATAAATTATGGACTTTTTCATTCTGCTTTGTTGATGTTAGGTGGTGTTGTCACCGTAATCCCATTAATATTTCTTTCAAGTGCCACAGTACGAGTACCCTTGAGTACTATTGGCATGCTGCAATATATAACGCCAATAATTCAGTTTTTAATTGGATGGCTCGTCCAAGGTGAAACTATGTCGCCAAGTCGTTGGGCCGTATTTATTTTGGTATGGATTGCTCTGCTTATTCTCACCATCGACGCTGTCAGAACAGTTTGTCGAAATTCCAGTGAAATTCAAAGCAAGGTAATTTTGAAAATTCGATGATCTATCGCTGCTGCTGGCTCAGCCCGCCCACACGAGGTTCGCGTATTGCCGAGCGGCGCAATCTTCCGCGCATCGAGGATGCCCCGCCGACCGGCGAAGCAAGACCTACTTCAATGGCGAGACGGCCGTAGGCATCGCAATCGTCGACACCATGTTGGTCGTGAGGTGCGCCGGCCCGCCCTTGGGGGGCCAGATGCCTTGCGCCACGGCGTCCGCACGGCCCTTGCTGCGCGCATCCAGCGTGGGGTAGGCCCAGATGTTGGTGAAGCGCAGCGGCCCGTCGAGCGCGACCATGGCCACCACACACGGCGAGATTTTTTCGCGCGCGGGCACGGCCTGTTCCCACAGGTCGATCGTGGCCTGAACGCCACCTGGCTTGATGCCGTAGGTGCGGATCTCGTACACCGGCCCGGTGATGCCCGACTCGGCCGATGGACGCACTGGCTTCATCCAGCCGAAGCCTTTATAGCTGTGCTGTTCCAGGCTCTGGAAGATGGCGCCGCAGCCGAACGGGTCAGCGCTTTGCTGCGTGCGATCACGCTCGGCCTGCAGGGCGGCCAGGTCGTTAAAGCCGCGCAGCACGATCATCTGGTTGAGCTGGCCGATGTCGGTGAACCAGCAGCCGAGCAGTTCGCCCCTGGCCTCGGCTGCCGTGGCGTAGGCCAACACGTTGGTGGCGGCCTGGCCGGCGGTGCCGAAGGGCAGGGTCATGGTGGCGAGTTCGTAATACATCGAGGGTCCTTGGTGAATTGCAAAAGAAAGAGGGTTGGCGGGCTCAGGCCCTTCGACAAGCTCAGGGCGAACGGGGTGGGGCCAGGTCTACACCTGCTGCATGGTGGGCGGCGATAAAGCCGAAGGTCATGGCGGGGCCTAGCGTGATGCCACCTGCGGGGTAGTGGCCGCCCATCACGCTGTTCAGGTCGTTGCCACCGGCGTACAGGCCGGCGATCGGCCGGCCCTGGCCGTCGAGCACCTGGGCATGGGCGTTGGCCTTCAGGCCGGCGAAGGTGCCGAGGCTGCCGGGCACCACTCGCACGGCATAGAACGGGCCTTGCTCCAGCGGCGCCATGCAGGGGTTGGGCCAGCCGGCGGCGGCATCGCCCTGCACGCGGTTGTAGGCCGTCTCGCCCTTGGCGAAATCGGCGTCAATGCCTTCGCGGGCCTGGGGGTTGTAGCGCGCCACCGTGGCCTCGAGGCCGGCCGCAACTATGCCGCAGGCCTGGGCCAACGCGGCCAGCGTTTCGCCGCGCAGCAGGTAGCCGTTTTTGAGCATCGCGCGCATCGGCATCGGCGCGGGCTTGACGGCGCCCAGGCCGTAGTGGCGGATGAAGGCGTGGTCACACACCAGCCAGGCTTGTACCGGCTGGCCGGCCGGCGCGGCTGCAATCAGGCCGCGCATGAAGTCGTAATAGGAGTCGGCTTCGTTGACGAAGCGCAGGCCCGCGACGGTGACGGCGATCAGCCCCGGCTTGGCGCGTTCGATGAGATGCGGGAAATGCGCGTTGCCCCCGTCACGGCGCGGCACCAGGGACACCGGTGCCAGGGCCGCGCCCTCCTTCAGGTCGCACGCCACGCTGCCGCCGGCGGATTCGCCCAGGCGCAGGCCGTCGCCGGTGTTGCCGCGTGACGCGGCCGACCAATGCTCAGTACCACTGGGCGCATGCGGCAGCAGTGCCTTGATACGCGCCGGGTCGAACGGAAACCCGCCGCTGGCCAGCACCACGCCACGATTGGCGCGCACTTCCACCTCGCCCTGCGCCGTGCCGATGGCGGCGCCGACGACCCGGCCCCGCGCCATCAGCAGGCGGTGCGCGGGGCTGTCCACCCGGATCTCCACGCCGGCCTCGAACGCCGAAGCCGCCAGCCCGGCCACCAGCGCGTTGCCGTTCACCAGGCGCATGCCGCGCCGGTGCAGCAACAGGTCGCGCCAGTAGCCCAGCACGAGTTTGGTCACATGCCAGAACGACGCCGGCTGGTGCATCGCGTTGAGGAAATGCCGCAGCTCGGCACCCGAGGCGATGCCCATGCCCCAGAGCGTGGTCTCGGGCAGCGGCGGCTTCAGCGCATCGATCCTGTCGCCGAGCCGGCGACCATCGAAGGGCGCGGCACAGACCGAGCGCCCGCCCAAGGCCGCGTCGGGTGTGCGGCCATGGAAGTCGGGGATGCCGTTGCCGTCGATGAACTGCAGCGCGGTGTTGGCGCGGAAGAATTCGACCATGCGCGGACCGGTCTTCAGGAAGGCGCGCACGCGGGCTTCGTCGAAATTCGTGCCCAGTTCGCGGCGCAGATAGGCCAGCGGCGTGGCTTCGTCCTCGGCGATGCCTGCGGCCCCAGCCAGCGGGTTGCGCGGAATCCACATCCAGCCGCCCGACCAGGCCGTGGTGCCGCCATATAGCGCCTCTTTTTCCACCACCAAGACCTTCAACCCCAGATGCGCCGCCGTGACGGCCGCCGAGAGCCCTCCGGCGCCCGAACCGATGACCAGCAGATCGACGGACGCGGGAACAGGCGGGGTTGAAGAGGACGGTAAATGTATTGGCATGGCCAAATTCTAAGTGAATTCAAAATACTATTCCATAGTTGAATAATATTCCAGTTTTAGCTAAAATGCGTTCCATCGAGACAAACACTGGGTCCCCGACATGACAGAAGCCTTGCAAGAATCTTCCACCGCGCTCAGCCATCCGCTCAGCGGCGCCACCCGCGTGCATTTCATCGTCGGCGACCCGATCGTGCAGGTCAAATCGCCGGGCGGCGTGAGCGAGGCCTACCACGCGCGGGGCCACAACGCCTATGTGATGCCGGCCCATGTGGCGCCGGCCGACCTGGCCGCGTGGCTGGCGGGTGTGTCGCTGGCGCGCAATGTGGACGGCGTCATCGTTACCGTGCCGCACAAATTCGCCTGTTTCGACCTCTGCGCCACCACCTCCGACCGCGCCGCCTTCCTGCACACGGTCAACACCATGCGCCGCAATGCCGACGGCAGCTGGCACGGTGACATGTTCGACGGCCAGGGTTTCGTGGCTGCCATGCACGACAACGGCTGCGAACCCGCCGGCAAGAAGGTGCTGCTGGTCGGCGCCGGCGGCGCGGGCTCGGCCATCGCCCATGCGCTGGTGATGGCCGGCGTGCGCGAACTCGCCATCCATGACGAAGACAGCGCGCGCCGCACCACGCTGGTGGACCGCCTGGCCGGCCTGGGCCGCTGCCCGGTGGTACACGGCAGCGCCGACCCGAAGGGTTTCGACGTGGTGCTGAACGCCACGCCGGTGGGCATGAAGGAAAGTGATCCGTATCCGCTGGACGCCAACCGCATCACCGGCGACATGTTCGTCGGCTGCGTGATCACTGCGCCGGCGGTCACGGCGCTGATCACCGCCGCACGCGCCAAGGGCTGCAAGACCATGACCGGCGCCCACATGTTCGGCCGTGTCAGGGACCTGATGGTGGAGTTTTTGCTGGAAGACTGAGATGAAAATGCAACTGCTTTCCTCCCTTACCGAGCTGCCCGAAGCGGCGAGTTTCGACGTGGTGGTGATCGGCGCCGGCGGGGCGGGCATGTCGGCCGCGCTGTTTGCCGCCATCGACGGCAAAAAGGTATTGCTCGTCGAGCGCAGCGAATACGTGGGCGGCACGACCGCCGTGTCGGCCGGCACCACCTGGGTGCCTGGTACGCGCCACGCGGCCAAGGTGAACCCGAATGACACGCTGCTGGATGCGGCGCGATACCTCGACAACGCCGTGGGCGACCATAGCCCGCAGGCATTGCGCCAGGCTTTCCTGCAGAACGGCAAGACGGCGGTCGACCTCATGGAGGACAACACCGACGTGCACTACCGCCCCTATCCGAAACACCCGGACTACATCTCCGACCTCGGCGGCTCCACACTCAACGGCCGCGCGCTGGAGCCGCTGCCCTTCGACGGCCGCGAACTCGGCGAACTGTTCAAGCTCGTCCGTCCACCGATCCCCGAGTTCACCGTGCTCGGCGGCATGATGGTCGACCGCACCGACATCAACCACCTGCTGGCGCTCGGCCAGTCGATGGCCTCGTTCAAACATGCGCTGAAGATCATCACGCGCCACGGCATGGACCGGCTCAGCCACCCGCGCGGCACACGCCTGGTGATGGGCAATGCGCTCGTCGGCCGGCTGCTGCTGTCGCTGTCCAGGCGCAGCAATGTATCGCTGCTGCTGAACACTTCGGTCGCCAAGCTGGTGCGCAGCAAGCTGGCGGGCGGTGGCGTCGAATCGGTGCTGCTCACGCAGGAAGGCCAGCGCCGCACGGTGACCGCGCGCGGCGGCGTGATCCTGGCCAGCGGCGGCTTCAACCGCCATGCGCAGCTGCGCGAGCAGATGCTTCCCGGCGTACCTGCCGAATGGTCGCCCACCGCGCCGGTGAGCCTGGGCGAGGCGCATGGTCTGGCCAAGCAGCTCGGCGCGCATTACGGCAACTCGGGTGCAAGCCACGCCTTCTGGGCGCCGGTATCGCTGCGCAAGCGTGCCGACGGCAGCAGCGCGGCTTTCCCGCATTTCGTGATGGACCGCGCCAAGCCCGGCATGCTCACGGTGAACCAGGCGGGCGAGCGCTTCGTCAACGAAAGCACCTCGTACCACCTGTTCGGCCTGGCCATGCAGCAGGCCCACAAGACCACCTCCTCCGTGCCGGCCTACATGGTTGCCGACGCCGACGCGCTGCGCCGCTACGGCATGGGCATGGTGCGGCCCGGCGGCAAAGGCCTCGCGCCCTTCCTCGCCGACGGCTACCTGGTGCAAGCGGATTCGCTCGATGAACTGGCGAAACAGCTCGGCATCGATGCGGCCGGCCTGAAGGCCAGCGTGGACAAGATCAACCGTTATGCCGACACCGGCGTGGACCCGGATTTCAACCGCGGCGTGACGGCCTACCAGCAGAACATCGGTGACGCCACACGCGGCAACAAGAACCCGAATCTCGGCCGCCTGGCACAAGCACCGTACTACGCCATCCGCCTCTACCCCGGCGACATCGGTGCCTCGACCGGCCTCGCGACCGACGCCGACGCGCGTGTGCTCGGCGAAGGTGAACAGCCCATCCCCGGCCTCTATGCCGTGGGCAACGACATGCAGTCGATGATGGGCGGCGTCTACACCGCGCCGGGCATCACCATCGGGCCGGGCCTGGTGTTCGGCTACCTCGCGGCGAAACACGCAGGCGCGCGCGTAGCCGCCAGTTGACATCTCCGACCACCGAACGAACCGCCTGGCCCGCGCGGTGGTTTTGTAGCGCCCGGAACCAGGCTGGCTAGGGGAAAACACCCGTCCAACCACGCAGGAAATGTCCTGTTTCTGGCCCGAATCGTCGAAAGAAAAAAACAGGCTGCGAACCAGAATTCAGCAGCGCCAGAAGACCCGCCAACAGGGCCGTGCCAACCCATCCCCGAGGAGACACAGACATGCCCGATCAATCGTCCGCCAGCAGCCTTGCCGCCATCGTCACGGGTGCGGCCGACGGCATCGGCTGGGCCACGGCGCAGCGCCTGGCGGCCGATGGCTACCGCGTGGCCCTGCTCGACCTGCGCGCCGACACGGCCCAGTCCCGCACCGCCGAACTCGGTCCGCAACACCTCAGCCTGGCCTGCGACGTGACGCAGGCCGCGAGTGTCGAAGCCGCGGTAACCATGGTTGCCGCAAAGCTCGGCCGCATCGCGGTGCTGGTCAACAACGCCGGCATCGGCGACCAGACCGGCGCCACCGTGGACCAGGACGTCGAAGCCTTCGACCGCGTGTTGTCGGTGCACCTGCGCGGCGCCTTCCTCATGAGCCAGGCCGTGGCCAAACGCATGCTGCAGGCCACGCCGGTGGAAGGCAGCGCCCGCGGCGCCATCGTCAACCTCGGCTCCATCGCCAGCTTCGGCGGCCTGCCCTCGCGCAACGCCTACAGCGCGGCCAAGGCCGGCATCCTCGGCATGACCCGCGCCATGGCCAGCGAATGGGCGCGCGCCGGCATCCGTGTGAACGCCGTGGCACCGGGTTATGTGCGCACGGCCCTCGTGCAGGAACTCGAACACAAGGGCGCCATCGACGCCGCCGGCATCGCCCACCGCACGCCGCTGGGCCGCATGGCGCAACCGGCCGAGATCGCCGAAGCCATCGCCTTCCTGGCCTCGCCCCGCGCGAGCTACATCACCGGCGCGGTGCTGCCGGTGGACGGCGGCTGGTCGGCCTTCGGCGCCACCGAATCGCAGCTGCCCGCGCTCGGCTGAGCCCTGCTCCATTTCTTTAAAACCGAGGAGACAACGATGCTGGCCATCAACCTGTTCAACGGCCTGGTCTACGGCGCATTGCTGATCGTGATGTGTTCGGGCCTGGCCCTCATCTACGGCCTGCGCCGCGTGGTGAATTTCGCCCACGGCTCGCTCTACATGCTCGGCGCCTACCTGGGTTATTCCATCGCCAGCTACAGCAACTTCTGGGTGGCGCTGGTGGCTGCGCCGGCGGTGATGGCAATGTTCGGCGTGCTGCTCGACCGCTACGGCTTTCGCCTGCTGCAGGACCGCGACCCGCTCTCCGTGGTGCTGGTCACCTTCGGCCTGCTCCTGATCATCGAAGACTTCGTGCAGACGGTGTGGGGCAAGAGCAATTTGTCGGTGGCTGCGCCCGAGCTGCTCAACACCTCGGTCGATCTGTTCGGCCATCCCGTGCCGGCCTACCGCCTGGGCGTGATCGCGGTGGGGGCGATGGTGGCCCTCGGCCTGAGCCTGTGGCTGCGCTTCTCGAAGATCGGCCTGTTCGTGCGTGCCGCCAGCACCGACCCGACCACCACCGCCATGCAGGGCGTGAACACCGACCTGCTCAGTGCCGGCGTGGTCGGCCTGGGCTGCGCACTGGCCGGCCTGGCAGGCGTGGTGGCCGCGCCCTTCCTGTCGCTGTCGCCGTCGATGAGTGCCGACGTGATCATCGACTCCTTCGTGGTGGTGGTGATCGGTGGCCTCGGTTCGCTGATTGGCGCCTTCATCGCCGCCATGGCGCTGGGCATGGTGCAGGCGCTCGGCGCGGTCTACATCCCCGACCTCGCCGCCGTGTTGCCCTTCGTGATCATGGTCTTCATCCTGATCTGGAAACCTTCGGGCCTCGCTGGTAGCCGGACCTGACCTCGGCGTTCCACATGACTTCTTCCATTTCAAAAATCGTTATCAACACGGTGGCGGCGCTGGCTTTCGGCGGCGTGGTCGCGACTACCGTCTCGTCGAACACGGCGTTGTCGCTGCTCACGCAGGCCATCATCTACGCGGTCTTTGCCAGCGGCGTCGGCCTGCTGCTGCGGCAGAACGGCATGGCCAGCTTCGGCCACGCGCTGTTCTTCGGCGGCACGGGTTATGCCGTGGGCCTGCTCCTGCAGGTGCAGGCCATGCCGGCCGAAGCCGCGCTGCTGCTCACACTCGCCGCGATCGCGGTGCTGGCCTTTCTCGTCGGCCTGGTCATCGTGCGGGTGCCGGGCGTGGCCTTCGGCATGCTGACGCTGGCCATCGGGCAGATGTTCTTCCTCACCGCCTCGAAGGCGCGCGGCGTCACCGGTGGCGCCGATGGCATGAACATCGACTGGCCGTCAAAACTCTTCGGCGTACCGATCTCGGCCATCCTCAAGCCGGCCAACATGTTCATGCTGTGCTGGGTGGTGATGGTCGTCGTCATGCTGCTGCTGGCCCTGCTGCTGAAAAGCCGCTTCGGCAGCATCACCGAGGCCGTGCGCGACAACGAGGAACGCGCACGTTTCATCGGCATCCGGACCCTGGTGCCGCGTGCCGCGATCTATGCGCTGTCGGCCACCGTGACCGGCGTGGCCGGCCTGCTGTCGGCGCTCAACACCAGCTTTGTCTCGCCGGAAAACCTGCACTGGAGCCTGTCGGGCGTGGCGCTGATGATGGTGGTGGTAGGCGGCTACAAGGCCTTGTGGGGCCCGGCCGCCGGCGCCGTCGTGTACTTCCTGGCCAAGGACATCCTGGGCGACTACGCGAACCACTGGATGGCCATCTTCGGCGTGGCGCTGATCACCGTGATCGTGTTCTCGCCGACCGGCATCGCCGGCGCGCTGGGCCGCGTGTTCAAACCCCGCAAGCCAGTCTCGGCGGGCCCGCCAACCGCACGGGCCGCGGCCCAGCACTGAGAGGAAACACCATGACGGACTATGTACTGGAAGCGAGTGACGTGGCCATCCACTATGGCGGCGTGAAGGCGGTGGACGGCGTTTCGCTGACGCTCACGCGTGGGCAGATCCGCGGGCTGATCGGCCCGAACGGCGCGGGCAAATCCACGGTGATCGACGCCATCACCGGCCGCGTGCCGCTGACACGCGGCAAGGTCCAGCTCGGCGGCCAGGACGTGAGTGCGCTCGGCGCCACGCAGCGGCGCATGCGCGGCCTGTCGCGCAGCTTCCAGCGTACCAGTATCTTCGGCCAGATGCGTGTGCGCCAACAGGTGGAGCTGGCCTCGCACAAGATGGGCGTGGCCGATTCCGCGGCCGACGCCGATGCGGTTTTGCAAGAGCTCGACCTGATGCCCATGGCCGAGGTCACCGCCGAAGACCTGGGTTACGGCGAACAACGCCGGCTCGACCTGGCGCTGGCCCTGGTGGGCCGGCCCAGCGTGCTGCTGCTCGACGAACCGATGGCCGGCCTGTCGGTGAAGGAATCGCACGACCTGGCCAAACATCTGAAGGCACTGACCTCGCGCTGGGACGTGTCCGTGCTGCTGGTCGAGCACGACATGGACGTGGTGTTCGGCATCTCCGATGTGGTCACCGTTTTTGAACTCGGCCGGGTCATCGCCAGTGGCGAGCCGGCCAGCGTGCGTGCCGATCCGCGTGTGCGCGAAGCTTATCTGGGGAGCGCAGCATGAGCACACATGACGAGGGGCCCCGCGCAGCGGGGATCGGCAACAGTGCGAAGGCTGCGAGTCGCCGACCAGCACCACGCGAACTTGCAACACGACTGAACGGAGGCGACGCATGAGCGCTTTATTGAAACTCGAAGAAGTCAATGCCTTCTACGGTTCCGCGCACATCCTGCACGGCATGAACCTGACGGTGAACCCCGGCGAACGCGTCGCCCTGATCGGCCGCAACGGCGTGGGCAAGACCACGGTGGTCAACACCATCCTCGGCCTGGCGACGGTGCGTGGTGGCCGCATCCACCTCGGGGCCAAGACCTTGCCGCGGCCACGACCCTACCTGGCCGCTCAAAACGGCGTGGTGGTGGTGCCGCAGGGCCGGCGCATCGTGGCCAACCTCACCGTCGAAGAGAACCTGCAGCTCGGTGCCGCCGTGGGCCGCAAGGGGCCGTGGACCGTGCCGGAAATCTACAAGCTGTTCCCCATCCTGCAGGAGCGCGCCCACACGCCGGGCACGGCGCTGTCCGGCGGGCAGCAGCAGATGCTGGCCGTGGGCCGGGCGCTGATGGCCAACCCCGCGCTGATCCTGCTCGACGAGCCGACCGAAGGCCTGGCGCCGGTGATCGTCGACCAGCTCGGCGTGATCTTCAACCAGGTGGCGGCGCAAGGCACGGCGCTGCTGCTGATCGAACAGAACATGAGCCTGGTGGTGCGTGTGGCCGAGCGCTACTGCGCCATGGCCAAGGGCTCGGTGGTGGCGCAAGGGCCGGTTGCGAACACCAAGCAAAGCCTCCATGCACTCGAAGCCCACGTCATGGTGTAGCGCAGATTTTTTTAACCGGCGGCCGGACCGATTCCGGCACTTTGATATTCAGGAGACAAAACCATGTTCAAGATGAAACCCCTGCAGCGTTCGTTGGCGGTCCTGGCCCTCACGGGCCTGATGCCCTTCGCCGTGCTGGCGCAAGGCAAGGAGCCGGTGAAGGTCGGCCTGGTGTCGTCAAAATCCGGCGTGTTCGCACAGCAGGGCGAAGAGGTCATGCGTGCCGTGCAGTTCGCCATCGACGAAGCCAATGCCAAGGGCGGCGTGGACGGCCGCAAGGTGGAAGTGACGACTGGTGACGACGAAGGCACACCCGACGCCGGCCGCCGTGTCGCGGAGAAGATGGCACGCGACGGCTACAACCTGTTGATCGGCGCGATCCCGTCTTCCATCTCGCTGGCGATTGCGCAGAACCTGGACCGCTGGGACGCCGCCTACTTCGCCGTGGCCAGCAAGTCGGACAAACTCACCGGCGACACCTGCAAGCCGCGCAGCTTCCGCACCAACCATTCGGACGCGATGGACATCGCCATGATCAACGAGCTGGCCAAGGGACTCAAGGAAAAGTCCTTCGCCGTGCTGGCCTCCGACTATGTGTGGGGCCGCGACTCGGGCGAATCGTTCAAGAAGGCCGCCGAAGCCGCGGGCAAGAGTGTGCCGCTGGCCTTGTACGCGCCGCTCGGCACCAAAGATTTCTCGCCCTATATCGCGCAGCTCAAGGCCGCCAACGTGGAAGCCATCTGGGTGGCCGAGACCGGCCGTGACGCCATCGCCTTCGTCAAGCAGGCGCAGGAGTTCGGCCTGATCCCGGCGAAGAAGCTGATCGGCCACGCGCTGATCCAGAACTTCATGATCACCGCCACCGACAAGGCACTCGAAGGCACGCTGGGCAACACGGCCTACACGCCCGAAATCGACTCGCCGCTGAACAAGAGCTTCGTGGCCGCATGGAAGGCCAAGTTCAACCGCCTGCCCACCGACAACGAGGGCCAGGCCTACAACGGCGCGCAAGTGCTGTTCGACGGCGTGCGCCTGGCCAAGAGCGTGAAGCCCGAAGAGGTGAGCAAGGCGCTGCGCGGCGCGAAGATCGACACGGTTTACGGCACATTGACCATGCGCGCGGCCGACAACCAGCTGGTGATGCCCAACTACATGGGCCGCGCCAAGATGGTGGACGGCGTGCTGCGCCCGGTGATCGAGCAGAAGTTCGATGCCTCTCTGACACCGGCGCCCTCCCCGCTGTGCAAAATGTCTTGATCCAAGCAACCGGCCGGGCCCTTCATGGCCCGGCTTTTCAGGAGACAAGATGTGGAGATTGAACAAGGTATTGGTCACCGGCGGCAGCGGCTTTCTCGGCGCGTGGATCGTGCGCCGGCTGCTGGCGCAAGGCATCACCGCGCGGGTGTTCGACATCCACGACCGGCGCGACACCGTCGCCTCGATCAATGGTGAAGCGGCGCATTCACTCGACTGGCGGGTCGGCGACATCAGCCGGGCCGAGGACGTGCAGCAGGCGATGCAGGGCTGCGACGGCGTGATCCACCTGGCCGGTGTGCTCACGCCCGACTGCAGTATGCGGCCGGTGCGCGGCGCCGAGATCAACCTGATCGGTTCGCTGCACGTGTTCGACGCGGCGATCGCGCAGGGCATGGCCCAGATCGTCTATGCGAGTTCGGCCGGCGTGTTCGGGCCCGACGACGCGGTCAACCCGTCACCGGCCACACACTACGGCGCGTTCAAGCTGGCGGTGGAAGGCTCGGCCCAGGCCTACTGGCGCGAGCACAGAATGGCCAGTATCGGCTTCAGGCCTTTCGTGGTCTACGGTCCGGGCCGCGAGAGTGGTGCCAGTGCCGGCCCGAGCCTGGCCTGCCGCGCAGCCGCGCGCGGCGAGGCCTTCACCATCGCCATGACCGGCGCTTGTGGCCTGGTGTATGTGGACGATGTGGCCCAGGCTTTCGTGCAGGCGCTGCTGACGCCGGTGCAGGGTGCGCCGGTCTACAACATGGTGGGCGAGACCGCCACGATGGACCAAGTGATGGCCGAGATCCGCCGCCTGGTGCCGGCCGCGCAACTGCGCGCCGAAGGCCGGCCGCTGACGATCGCCGAAGGCATCACCGAGGACGGGCTCGACGCCCTGCTGCCGGGGCGGCAGAAAACCACCCTGGCACAGGGCATTGCGGCCACGCTGCGGCACTACAGCCAATAAAACTGAAAGGAAAGCAGGATGAGCAAACTTCGTGTGGCCGTGATCGGCGCCGGCGCCATCGGCCGCACCCACATCGCACTGGTGCGCGAACACGCGCTCTATGAACTGGTCGCCATCGTCGACAACTCCGAGCCGGCCAAGGCGCTGGCGGCGCAGATCGGCGTGGCTTATCACTCCGATGTGGCCGCGATGCTGTCGACGCAGAAACCCGACGCAGTGATCGTCGCCACACCCAATGCCACCCATGCCGACATCGGTGTGATGTGCCTGCAGGCCGACGCCCATGTGCTGATGGAAAAACCCATCACCGACACGCTGCCCGACGCACGCCGCCTGTGCGCCGCGGCCGAGGCGACCGGCAAGGTCTTGCTGGTGGGCCACCAGCGCCGCTACAACGGCATTTTGCGCACGGCCCGCGGCATCGTGCAGTCGGGCCGGCTCGGCCGGCTGGTATCGGCCACCGGCATGGCCACCTTCCTCAAGCCCGACGCGTATTTCGAGATGGCCTGGCGCCGGAACAAGGGCGGCGGGCCGATCCTGATCAACCTGATCCACGACGTGGACCTGCTGCGTTTCCTGATGGGCGAAATCGACAGCGTGCAGGCCACGAGCGCCAACGCCGTGCGTGGCTTCGAGGTGGAAGACACGGCCGCCGTCATCCTGCGCTTCAGGAACGGCGCACTGGCCACGATGACCGTCTCCGACAGCACCACCGCGCCCTGGAACTGGGACCTGGCCGCCGGAGAGGCCGCACACTACCCGCGGCAGGACGTGAGCACCCATTTCATCTCGGGCACCCACGGCTCGCTCACGCTGCCGCGCCTGGAAGTGTGGGAATACCGCAGCGACCGCGGCTGGCACCAGCCACTGACGCAGGAACGCATCGCCCTGCATGACACCAACCCGTATGCCGAGCAATTGCGCCATTTCCACGCCGTCATCCACGGACAGGAAGAACCGGTGTGCAGCGGTGTCGACGCGATGCGCAGCCTGCGGGCGATCCTGGCCATCCACGAGGCGGCGGCCAGCGGCGAGACGGTGAAGATCGGCGACTGATTCCCGGCCGGCCCGGTCGGCCACCGATCGAGCTTGCCGACAAGCCCGGCAGATAGGCGGGTCAATTGACCGCTTGACCGGAGCCACGGCCCTGGTTAGGGTGGAGGTGCACACCACAAGGAGGCACCCCATGCGCATCAGCGACGAAGAATACTTCCGCAGCTGCGTCGCCAAGGAGCGGCACCTGGCCCATCTGCTCGGCCACCACCAGATCGAGGAGTGTTACGAGAACGCCGGCACGCTGTGGGAAAACACCACGCAGTTGCCGAAGTGGACGCGCGACTGGGGGGCCTGAGGACCTTTGCTGACGGCGTATGGCATCGACCTGCGCTTCACCGTCCCGCCGGGCCGCACCGAAGCCAGCGAAGTGAGGGCCGGCGCCACCACGGTGCTGGTGTCCGACCATCCCAACCGCGACCGTGCGGCCATGGTGGCCGTCGTCAAGGAAGTGATCTTCCGGCTGGAGCACCGCAAGCTACCCAAGGCGGCCTGACCAGGTTTTCGGCCCGCCTGGCACCCTTTTTGCAGCTTGTTCCGCTTCGCGGTTCGCACTTCTCTCAAGACTTCACATGACTCGTTTCATTTCCCGGCGCGGGTTCGGCGCACTCCTCCGCTGCGCCGCGCTCGGCGCCTTTGTGTTCTCCGGCCTGGCCCAGGCTCAGGCCCAGACCGGCGCCATCCGCCTGCTGGTGGGCTTTCCGGCCGGTGGCGGCACCGACGCGATCGCGCGCACCCTGGCCGACAAGCTCAAGGACGAACTCGGCGCCCCGGTGGTGGTGGAAAACCGGGCCGGCGCGGGTGGACAGATCGCCGCGCAGGTGTTGAAGGCCGCGCGGCCCGACGGCTCGACCTTCTTCCTCACGCACGACCACACGATTTCGATCCTGCCGCTGGTGGTGAAGAACCCGGGCTTCGACCCCGCGCATGACTTCGTGGCGGTCGCTGGTTTTGCCACCTTCGTGAACGCGCTGGCGGTGTCGGGCGGCACGCCGGCCAAGTCGGTGGCCGACTATGTGGCCTGGACGCGCAGCGCCCATGCCGGCCACGGCACGGTGGGGGTGCCGGCACCGGCTTCGGTGCCCGAATTCCTGGTGAAACTCATCGGCGAGAAATACGGCGTCGACCTGCAGGCCGCGCCCTACCGCGGCAGTGCACCGATGATGGCCGACATGCTGGGCAACCAGATCTCGGCCGGCGTCGGCTCGGTGCCCGATTTCATCGAAAACCACAAGGCCGGCAAGATCCGCGTGGTTGCCGTGCTGGGCGACACGCGCCAGGCCTCGCTGCCCGACGTGCCCACTTTTGCCGAACTCGGCCTGGCCGGCTTCGAAGACGTGCCCTACTACGGCATCTTCGCGCCGGCCGGCACCTCGCGCACCACCATCGACCGCTTCGCGGGCGCCGTCGCCAAGATCGTGGCCATGCCCGAGGTGCGCGATCGCCTCACCGCCATGGGCCTGACGGTGGGCTACATGCCGCCGCAGGTACTGGCCAGCCGCGAACACGCCTATGCGCAAACCTGGGCGCGCATCATCAAAACCAGTGGTTTTCAGCCACAGTAGGTAAGCCCCCTGTAACCACGGGGTAAAGATATGAATAAACCGCCTTTTCGGCCGCTTTGCCATGCTTTGAAGGCGTCTGGGCTGCTTAGCATGGCGTCATGAACAGCAAACGCCTCTACCAAGAATCGCCCTGGAACACCGAGCTCATGCTGCCCCGCGTGACCGACGACGCCAAGATGATGGAAGTCCAGATCTTGTTAGGCGGCCTGTCGCTGGTGCTGAGCCGCGTGCACCCAGCCTTTGCCGAAACGCGCTTCCTGGCCACGCGCCGCCTGGTCATGCGACTGACGCGCGGACTCGAATACAACGACCCGGGCAAGGCCCATGTCTCCAGCGAAGACCTGAAGACCGCGCTGGCCGAGTGCGAGAAGTCCCTCGACCCTGGCACGCTGATGGTGCTGAAGAAGCTGCTCGCCAGAATCGTGCGCGACGAGCTCGAATACGCGCAGTTCGACCGGCAGGTCGATTTCACCTTCAGCGACTTCATCGCCGAAGAAAAGATGTCGGCCATGTTCGCCAGCCGCGATGCCTCGCCCGCCCCGACACAGGGCGCGGCACTCAACTGATAAAGCGCTGAAGTACTTTCGGGCACCCAAGGCGCAGCGGCAATGCCGTGGTTGCCCTTAGTGCAACCATTGCACTAAAATAGGCGAGATGCCTACCCTCATTCGCCTTTCCAGATGCACGGTCACGATGTACGCTGCAGACCATCTGCCGCCTCATTTTCACGTGCGCGCTTTTGATGGGCGCGAAGCTCTGGTGGAAATCGCTACGCTGACGATACTGGCAGGCAGGTTGCTCCGTCGTGAGATTTCCGAGGCATTGGCATGGGCTGGCGCCAACCTGCTCCTGCTGCAGGCCAAATGGAAGGAACTGAACCCATGACCACGAAACATTTCACCTTGACCGCCGTCAAGCCGCTGCCTGCGAGCCGCCTGGAGCTGAGCTTCGCCGATGGCGAGGTACTGCAAGTGAACCTGAAGCCCATCATCGAACGATACCCCAGCTTGGCCCCTTTACGGCGCTCCAACATCTTCGCCCAGGCCAAGCTGGGCGAGTGGGGTTCCAACGTGGTGTGGGCCGATAACGATGCCCTGGAGCTTGCCGCGGACAACCTGCGAGCCCGGGCCATCGAGCAGGCTGGCGGCTATTCGCACGAAGTCATCTGGAACTGGATGGCCCGGCATGCACTGACTCTGGACGCGGCCGCCCAGGCGCTCGGCCTGTCACGCCGCATGCTCGCCTACTACCGCAGCGGCGAAAAACCCGTGCCACGCACCGTGGCACTGGCCTGCCTGGGATGGGAGACGGAGCAGCGGCAGGCTGCGTGAGTGCAAGCCGCTGGCCACGCCGAAGTCGGTGTCACGTCTGGCTAGAACGCCTCGCTCGCCACCAGCAGCGGCACACGCGGTGCCAACGCGTTCAGCGCCAGGGCATGGATCATCGGGTCGACCGTGGTGCAGCAGTCTCGCAAGACCGTCACGCGGTAAGCCTCGGCGGCTTTGGAGATGGCGGTGTGGGTCACGCAGTTCTGGGTCATCATGCCGCAGACCAGCAGCTCGCCCACGCCCAGTTGCTGCAGTGTGGTCGCCAGCGTGGTGTTCAGGAAACTGTCAGCGTGGCGCTTCATGATCACCGGCGCCTCGGGGGCCGCGGCCAGGACGGCGGCGTGAATTGCCACACCTTCACTGTCGGCATTGAAAAACGGCGAGATACCCTTGGCCGGATCGGCCACATGCTGGACATGAACCACCGGTACCCCCTTGGCCGTGGCCAGCGCGATGGCTTGCAGCACCTGGGCCAGCGTGGCTTCGGCGTTGCATAGCGGATACTTCCCGCCTGGAAAATAGTCGTTCTGGAGATCGATCACCAACAGGGCTTTGCGCATGTCTTTCACTCGGGTTGCATCGCGATGTTGCGATGCCATGATGATGCGCAAGACCGCCGCGCGATGGAATGGCAGACTGTGCGTGTTGCGGCCCGTTGGCTTACGAACTGAAAGACTTGAGAACATCCATCCCATGGACAAAATGAACCGGGCCATCCTGCAGCGGCTGAAAGGCAATAGCCGCCTGAGCTGGCAGCAGATCGGCAAAGAGGTGCACCTGACCGGCCAGGCGGTGGCGGCACGTGTGCAGCAGATGCAGGAGCAGGGGCACATCACGGGCTTCACCATCCGGCAGGACCAGCAGCCGCTGCACTACATCACGGTGTTCATGAAGAGCACCGACTTCGCCGGCTTCGAGCGTTTCCTGCAGCAGGAAGCCGAGGTGCAGTCGGCCCACAAGGTGTCGGGCGAAGGCTGCTATCACCTCGTATTCGCCCCCACGGAACCCCAGTCCCTTGAGCCGTTCCTGACCCGCTTGCTGCCCCACGGCACTTACAGGGTGCTCAGCGGCGTGCGCTGCGTGAAGTAAGCTCCCTGACCCATTGCCCCATCCCACCATGACCGACCTGAGCTTCGACTACATCATCATCGGGGCCGGCACCGCCGGCTGCCTGCTGGCCAACCGGCTCAGCGCCGATGCGCGCCACCGCGTGCTGCTGATCGAGGCCGGTCCGAAGGACGACTACCACTGGATCCATATTCCGGTGGGTTACCTGTACTGCATCGGCAACCCGCGTACCGACTGGCTCTACTACACCGAGCCCGACGCGGGCCTGAACGGCCGCGCCCTGCGCTACCCGCGCGGCAAGACGCTGGGCGGCTGCTCCAGCATCAACGGCATGATCTACACCCGCGGCCAGGCGCGCGACTACGACGGCTGGGCACGGCTCACCGGCGACGAAGACTGGTCGTGGCAGAACACCCTGCCCTACTTCAAGCTGCACGAAGACCATTACAAGGGCGCCGACGCCTTGCACGGTGCCAAGGGCAGCACGCCCGAGCTGCTGCATGGCGACCGCGCCTTGGGCAGCTATTGGCACACGCTGCAGCACCGCCAGGCCGGCGGCGAATGGCGCGTCGAGAAACAGCGGCTGCACTGGGACGTGCTCGACGCCGTGGCCCAGGCCGCGCAGCAGGCCGGCATTCCGGCCACCGACGACTTCAACCGCGGCGACAACGAAGGCGTGGGCTACTTTGAAGTCACGCAGAAAAACGGCTGGCGCTGGAACACGGCCAAGGCCTTCCTGCGCCCCACCTGCTACGCCCGGCCGAACTTCGAGCTGTGGACCGCCGCCCAGGTGGCCCGGCTCACCCTCGAGCCGACCGCCGACGGCGGCCGGCGCTGTACCGGCGCCGAGGTGTTCACCGGCGGCACCGGTGGCGGCAGCGGCGGCAGCGGCGATATGGTCAAGGTGCGGGCCACGCGGGAGGTGATCCTGTGCGCGGGCAGCATCGGTTCACCGCAGATCCTGCAGCTTTCGGGCATCGGCCCGGCCGACCTGCTGCAGCGCCTGGGCATCGCCACCGAGGTGAACCTGCCGGGTGTGGGCGCCAACCTGCAGGACCACCTGCAGATCCGTGCGGTGTTCAAGGTGAAGGACGTGCCCACGCTCAATGTGCTCTCCAGCAGCCTTTGGGGCAAGGCCAAGATCGGCCTCGAATATGCGCTCAAGCGCACCGGCCCGATGAGCATGGCGCCGTCGCAGCTCGGCGCCTTCACCCGCAGCGACCCGGCCCAGCCCTATCCCAACATCGAATACCACGTGCAGCCGCTGTCGCTCGACGCCTTCGGCGATCCGCTGCACAGCTTCCCGGCGGTGACCGCCAGCGTTTGCAACCTGAACCCGACCAGCCGCGGCACGGTGCACATCAAGAGCCCGCGCTTCGAGGACGCGCCGGCCATCGCCCCCAACTACCTCAGCACACCCGAAGACCGGCAGGTGGCTGCCGATTCGCTGCGCCTGACCCGGCGCATCATGGCGCAGCCGGCGCTGGCCGGGCTGCAGCCCGAGGAATGGAAACCGGGCGTGCAGTTCCAGACCGACGAGGAGCTGACCAAGCTGGCAGGCGACATCGCCACCACCATCTTCCACCCGGTGGGCACCACCAGGATGGGGCGCCCGGACGACCCGATGGCCGTGGTCGACACCCATCTGAAAGTACGCGGCGTGGCCGGGCTGCGGGTGGTGGACGCCGGCGTGATGCCCACCATCACCAGCGGCAACACCAACGCGCCGGCACTGATGATTGCGGAGAAGGCGGCGGCGTGGATCGCTGCGGATGCGCGTTAAACACTGTTTTCGGTTCGGCGGTTTTCGCTCGTTTTCGTTCTTCAGATGTTTTGTTTGTATGCACATAAGAAGGAAGGGTAAATCCCAATGCCCCGGCTTGGTGCGCCCATTACAGTAGCGCCACTTGCACACAGGCCCTGGCCTGTCAAAGCGAGGGACCGAGGAGACAGCCCAACAAGCAGAACATCAATCAGACATCCGCACGAGATGTTTTTCAAAGCGCCGCACCGTCGGCGCTTTTTTATTTTCTGCAAGCACTGAGGCCTTTCCCTCGCATCTTCAGCAATATTGAGCATTGGTCGCTCCCGAATTTATAGCAACACAAGCTGCGACAATTGCAGGCATGGAGTTGCTGCTTGTTTCAATGGCCTCGTTGCTGGCCGGTTTCGTCGATGCGATCGTGGGGGGTGGCGGGTTGATCCTGGTGCCCGCCCTGTTCGCCACCTTCCCTACCACCCACCCCGCCACCCTGCTTGGCGTCAACAAGGGCGCCTCTATTTGGGGCACGGGTTTTGCCACCTGGCAGTACGCCCGCCGCGTCGACATCCGCTGGAAAGCACTGCTGCCGGCCGCCGCCGCAGGCTTTTCGGGCTCACTCGGCGGGGCCTGGCTGGTCACGGTGATGTCGCCCGATTTCCTGCGCAAGTTGCTGCCGCTGGTGCTGGTGGGCGTGCTGGCCTACACGCTGGCCAAGAAGCAGCTCGGCCGCGTGCACGCACCGCGCTTCGAAGGCGCCAGGGAGGCCTGGGTGGCCAGCACCATCGGCCTGACCATCGGCTTCTACGACGGCTTCTTCGGCCCTGGCACCGGCAGCTTCTTCGTGTTCCTGATCGTGCGCTGGCTCGGGTACGACTTCATCCACGCCTCGGCTTCGGCCAAGCTGCTCAACACCGCCACCAACCTCGCGGCGCTGATCCTGTTCACCCTGAAGGGCCACATCTGGTGGCATTTCGTGGTGGTGATGGCCCTGGCCAACGTGGTCGGCAGCCTGCTCGGCACCCGGCTGGCACTGAAGCATGGCGCGGGCTTCGTGCGCGTCGTATTCATGGCGGTGGTGAGCGTGCTGATCGTCAAGACGGGCTACGACGCGTTCCTGCGCTGAAGCTCAACCATGAATTCCGTTCTTGTCGTCGTGGTGCTGGGCGCGGTGGTCGCCGGCTTTGTGCAGGGCCTGTCGGGCTTCGCGTTCGGCCTGGTGGCGATGTCGTTCTGGGCCTGGGCGCTCGAGCCCCGGCTGGCGGCCACGCTGGTGGTGTTCGGCTCCCTGACCGGGCAGATCATCGCGGCGGTGTCGGTGCGCCGCGGCTTCGACATGAAGAGCCTGCTGCCCTTCGTGCTCGGCGGCCTGGCCGGTATCCCGTTGGGCGTGGGCCTGCTGCCGCACATGGACATGGACTGGTTCCGGCTGGTGCTGGGCGGCCTCCTGGTGGTGTGGTGCCCGGCCATGCTGATGGCGCGGCACCTGCCCAAGCTCACCCGCGGCGGCCGGCTCGCCGACGGCGCGGTAGGGCTGGCCGGCGGCGTGATGGGCGGCCTTGGTGGTTTCACCGGCGCACTGCCCACGCTGTGGTGCACGCTGCGCGGGCTGGAGAAAGACACGCAGCGCGCCATCGTGCAAAACTTCAACCTGTCGATGCTGGCGGTGACCATGGGCAGCTACCTCGCCACCGGCATCGTCACGCGCACCATGCTGCCGATGTTCGGCGTGGTGGCAGTGGCCATGCTGGTGCCGACGCTGCTGGGCGCGCGGCTCTACATCGGCATCAGCGAAGCCGCGTTTCGCAAGATCGTGCTGGGGCTGTTGACGGCCTCCGGCGTGGCCATGCTCACAGCCTCGGTGCCGCGTTTGCTCACTCGCCTATAACTTCAGCGTGACCTGGCGCCAGTCGGCACCCACGGTGTCGTGCAGCAGGGTTGCGCCAGTGAAGCTCAGGCTGCGTTTGTCTGCGGCAGGCAGGCGCAGGATCAGGCTGTCTTGCGCGGGCGGCCGTGTGCCTTCACGCAGCACGCCGATCTGCAGGCCCTGCGGCGTGCAGGCCACCTGCAACCGCCACTGACCGTGCGCGCCAGCCTGCGTGTGGCCATCATCTTCGAAACAGGTGGCTTCAAATGCACCATCGCCCTGGAACGGAAACACCTGGAAACCACGCAGATCCTCGACCTGGCCGAAATGGATGTCGCCGTAGTTCATCGGAATCGCGCAGCCTTCGCGGGCCAGCAAGGGCGGCGGACCGTCGAGCGCGGCGGCCAGCGTGATGTGCTGGCCGGCTTTGTGGTGCCGCGCCGAATGCCATTCGTACCAGCCGCCCGTGCCCGGAAGCCATACCTGGCGTTCGGTATGGCCCGGTTCGACCACGGCCGCCGACAGCAGCTTGGCGCCGAGCAGCATGTCGTCGTTTTCTTCCAGGCAACGCGTGTCTTCGGGGAAGTCGTGGTAGGTCGGCCGGATGATGGGCTCGAACGCGCTGTGGTAGCGCCACACCAGGTCGTACAGGTAGGGCATGAGCCGGTAGCGCAGCACGATGAGTTCGCGGATCTGCGGCGTGACCGCCGGGTACATCCAGGGCTCGTTGACGGTCTGGTCGTCGTTCCACGAATGGATGCTGAAGCGCGGCAAAAAGATGCCGTGCTGCACCCAGCGCACCAGCAGCTCGGGGCCGGGCGCAGGGCCCGAGAAACCGCCGATGTCGTGCCCGGTGTTGGACACGCCCGACATCGCCAGGCCCAGGCCCATGCGGATGTTGTAGCGCAGGGTTTCCCAGGCGGTGTAGTTGTCGCCCGACCAGGTCTGCACATAACGCTGCATGCCGGCGGCGCCGGAGCGCGACACCAGGTACGGCCGTTCGGCCGGCGCGAACTCGGTCTGCGCGGCGTGCGAGGCCTGCATCATCAGCAGGGTCTGCAGCGGCCGGGCCTCGCGCACGGGCCGCGGCGTGCCGAAGCCATGGGCCATGGCCTGGTCGCTCCAGACCTCGAATTCGTTGTTGTCGTTCCAGGTGGTGGGGATGCCGTATTGCAGCAGTTGCTCGGTCACCTGCTGCTTCCACCAGGCGATGGTGGCGGGGTTGGTGAAGTCGAGGTAGGCGCCGGTGCCGTCCCAGAACTGCACGGCGGTGGGCTGGCCATCCGGGTCGTTGACAAGAAGGCCGGCCTGGCGGGCTTCGTCGAAGCGCGGATGGTCGCGCAGCAGCGCCGGCTTGATGTTGGGCACCAGGCGCACGCCGCGGTCGAGGTAACTCTGCACAAAGGCCGCGGGGTCGGGAAACTTCTCGCGGTTCCAGTTGAAGACGTAACGGCCCGGGCCGATGGAGGTGTAGCCCGAAGACAGGTGGAACGAGTCGCAGGGAATGTCGTGCTCTTCGCAGCGTTCGAGGAATTCGCCCATGCGTTCCTGCGCGTCCGGTGCGTCGGTGTAGCGCATGGTCGAGCCCGAGTAGCCGAGCGCGTAACGCGGCGGAAAGATCGGCCGGCCGGTGAGCCAGGTGTAGCGGCGGGTGATGGCGGCCGGGTCGGCGCCTGCGATGTAGTACAGGTCGAGGTCGCCGTGGTCGGCCACGAAGTAGCGGTAGTGGCCGTGGTAGTTGTCCATCTCGCGGCCCATGTCGAAGCTGCAGTCGGACAGGGTGTCGTAGAACAGTCCGAAGCAGAGGCCCGCGTCTTTTTCGCCACCCTTGCGGGTGATGTAGAACGGGATGTGCTTGTACAACGGGTCGGTGCTGCGCGCGCTGTAGCCCATCGGGTCGAGGTTGCACATGCGGTAGCGCTGGCCGGCGCGGTTGGCGTCACCGGCGCGTTCACCCAGGCCGTAGTAGGCCTCGCCGCGATCGCGCTGCAGGTAGTGGTAGACCTTCTCGTCCCACCAGCCGAAGTTGTAGCTTTGCGTGGCGCGGTCGGCGGCAGTGGCCTGCCACGCGCCGTGGTGCCGGCTTTCCCAGCGGCAGAAGAAGCCCGCGAGCGCGATGGTGAGGCGCACTGCGCCGGTGGTGATCTGCAACTGCGCCGCGTCGTGTGTGAACTCGAAGGCAGGCAGCGAAAAACCGCTGACGTCGAAACGGTCGCGCCCTTCAACGGGCAGGTTTTCCAGACCCGGCGCCACGGTCCAGCTGCGCGGCATCTGCAGCCGGCCCTGCGGCAGCACCAGCACACGGATGATGTCTTCTTCGAGCACCCAGATGTGGGCCGTGGCACCACCAGTGCCGTTCAAAACGAGGTGGTTGCCGCTGTGCGATTGCAGGGTGAATACGGGGGCTTGGTCTAAGCGCATGGTCGTCATCAAAAGTGGGTGTGGACGGGCTTACAGCCTCAGGCCTTGCTGGTCGAAGAAGTGCAGGTGTTCCGAGGGTGCGGTCACGCGCACGGTGTCGCCACGCTGGATGTTGGTCTGCCCGGGCAGGATGATTTCGAACGGCGCATCGGCCACGACGTTGCCGTGCAGGATGCTGGTGCTGCCGAGCTGCTCGACCTGCGAGACCTTCATCTGCAGCGGGCCGTCGGGCACGAGCTGTGCGTGCTCGGGGCGGATGCCCACGGCGGCCGTGCCAGACTTGGCGCCGGGGAACTGCGCCATCTGCGCTACCGGCACGAAATTCATGCGCGGGCTGCCGATGAAGCCGGCCACGAACTGGTTGCAGGGCTTGTTGTACAGCGCCAGCGGCGAGCCGACCTGCTCGATGCGGCCGGCGCGCAGCACCACGATCTTGTCGGCCATGGTCATGGCCTCGACCTGGTCGTGGGTGACGTAGACCATGGTCGCGCCCAGCCGGGCGTGCAGGTCGCGGATCTCGGCGCGCATCGACACCCGCAGCTCGGCATCGAGGTTGGACAGCGGTTCGTCGAACAGGAACAGCTTGGGTTCACGCACGATGGAGCGGCCGATGGCCACACGCTGGCGCTGCCCGCCGGAGAGTTGCGTCGGCTTGCGCTGCAGCAGCGGGCCGAGCTGCAGCATGGTGGCCGCGGCGGTGACCTTGCTTTCGATCACCGCCTTGGCAACGCCCAGGTTTTCCAGGCCGAAAGCCATGTTGTCGTAGACGCTCATGTGCGGGTACAGCGCGTACGACTGGAACACCATGGAGCAACCGCGGTGCGCCGCGCTCACGTCGTTGACACGCTGGCCGTCGATGCGGATGTCGCCGCTGCTGGCCGGCTCCAGCCCGGAGATGATGCGCAGCAGCGTGGATTTGCCGCAGCCCGAGGGACCGACGAAGACGACGAATTCGCCGTCGGAAACGGTCAGGTCCACGCCATGGATGATGGTGCTCTTGTCGAAGGTTTTGACGACTTGGGCGAGTTCGAGAGTAGCCACTTGAGATTCCTTATTTCACACCGGCGCTGGCGATGCCGGTGGTGATGTACTTTTGCAGGAAGGCGAAGACCAGCGTGATCGGGATCAGCGTGATGACCGTCATGGCCAGCAGGTAGTGCCACTGTGTGTTGAGTTCACCCTGGAAGGCATTGAGCGCGAGCTGCAGCGTGAAGTGCTCGGACTTCGACAGCACGATCAGCGGCCAGAGGAAGTCGTTCCAGCGCCACATGAACGAGAAGATGGCCAGCACCGCCATCGCCGGCGCGGCCAGCGGCAAGATGATCTTCCAGTAGATGCGCCACTCGCTGGCGTTGTCCATGCGCGCGGCCTCGAGCAGTTCGTCGGGAATGGTCAGCATGTACTGGCGCAGCAGGAACACACCGGTGGGCGTGGCCACCGCGGGCAGGATCACGCCCCAGAGGTTGTTCAGCAGATTCAGCTCCGAGATCACCAGGAAGGCCGGCACCAAAATGATGGTGGGCGGGATCATCAGCGTGGCGATGATCAGCAGGAACACCGTCTTCTGCCCGGTGAACTGGTACTTCGACAAGGCGAAGGCCGCCATCGAGTTGAACAGCAGCGTGAGGATGGTGGCCACCACGGTGATGAACACGCTGTTCCACAGGTAGCGGCCGAAGGCGAACTTGCCGAACAGCTCGGTGTAGTTGCCGCTGGCGAACTTGAGTTCGTTGACCGGCTGGCGGTCGTTGATGTTGATGCGCAGCTCGGTCTCTGGCGCGGCCGGGTCGACCATGGTGGCGATCAGGCCGATGCGGCGCACCTGGGCCAGCTCGCGGGTCCGGCCCTGTTCGTCCTTGGCGCGAAACAGCGGCAGTGGGCGGTCGAAGCCGGCGACCACCACTTCCTTCTGGCTGTAGGGCAGGAAGGTCGGCGGGAACTGGCTCATCGCACTTTCGGTCTTGAAGGACGACATCACCAGCCACAACACCGGGCCGAACATCACGATCAGGCCGGCCAGCAGGTAGGCGTAGGAGACCCAGTCGGTCCAGTGCAGGCTGGTGCCGCCGTATTTTTGGCCTCTGGTTCGGGTGAGGAAATTTGCCATCTCTGCGTCCTTATTTCTTGACCTTGCCGGCCTCGCCGGCCTTGGACAGGCGCAGCTGCGCGAGCGTCAGCGCCATCAGGCCGACGGCGAGGATCAGCGAAGCCGCTGCCGCCAGGCCATACAGGTGGATCTGCTCGGCAAAACCGGTCTGGTAGATGTACTGCACGATGAAGGTGGTGGCCGAGCCCGGGCCGCCGCCGGTGAGCACGAAGACTTCGTCGAAGCTCTGCACCGCGCGGATCATCACCAGCACCAGCACCACGATCAGGTTGGGCATGAGCAGCGGCAAGGTGATGCGCCGCAGCACGCGAAACGGCGGTGCGGCGTCCATCTCGGCGGCTTCGTAGACGTCTTTCGGAATGGCCTGCAGGCCGGCCAGCAGGATCAGCGTGTAGAAGCCCATGTGGGCCCAGATCGACACCACCACCACCCAGAAGAAGGCCCAGTGCCGGTCGAGCAGCCAGTCCATTGGCGTGCCGCCCATGGCCACCAGGCCGGCGTTGAACACGCCCTGGCTTTGCAGCAGCCACTTCCAGATCAGCGCCACCACCACCGGCGACAACAGCACCGGATAGAAGAACACCCCGCGCCAGAAACCGCGGCCGATGATCTTGCGGTTCAGCACCAGGGCCGTGACCAGCGAGAAGAACACCATCAGCGCCACCTGGATCAGGCTGAACTTCACCGTGTTGAAGATCGAGCGCCAGAAGATGTCGGTGCGGCAGGATTGCAGGTCGGTGTAGTCGCTGCATTCGAGCAGGATGGAGAAGTTCTCCAACCCGGTGAACGGCCGCTGCGTCGGCAACAGGTTCACGCCGCCGGTGACGACATAGACCAGATTCACCACGATCGGCAGAAAGGTGAAGATGCTGATGATCAGCAGGTTCGGCCCGACGAACAACCAGCCGATGCGCGAGGATCCAAGCCAGCGCTGGCCGAGGCGGAACACCGGCTCGAAGAGATTGAAGAAGAAGCCTAGAAGGCTTGAAAACACAGACATACCGATCTCCATCAAACTTGCCGCGCAAGCATCACTTGTTCTAGCTGAGTCACGCCGCTGCCCCTCTCCCTCTCCCCGAAGGGCCCTTCGACAAGCTCAGGACGAACAGGGTGTGCTTCGACAGGCTCAGCACGAACGGGCGGTGGCGAACGCCCCTGCCCCATTCCAGAGATACCGCGGAACTGGCTCCGCCAGGCCGCTGGTATCGCCCCCTGCAAGGGGGTGGGCGCGACATGCGTTATCGGCCTTCCAGGCCGATCCCGGGGCAGTGCGCAACCTGGGGGTGTGCCTATTTTTCGGCTTGCTTGACCGCCTCGGCCATGTCCGCGCTGATCTTCGTGACGGCTTCGTCCACGCTGATCTCACCCACGATGGCCTGGGTGACGCGGGTCACGGTGGGCAGCATCAGGGCACGGTTGTACTTGTAGCCCTGCAGCGCGTAGGCCGCCGGCGCCAAGGTGGGGGTGCCGTTGGTGAAGACGGTCAAGGCTGCCTTGGCGGCCGGGCCCGCACTGGTGTAGGCCAGGCCCCGCTTGGCCACCCCGACGTGGGCTGGAATGGTGTTGGTGCGCGAGGCGAATTCGGCCACGTTGGCCTCTTGCGCCATGAAGTCCAGGAACTGGCCGACTTCCTTCGGCGACTTGGTGGTCTTCAGGGCCACCCAGGCCGCCCCACCCGGCATGCCCGAGCAGGCGGCCGGGCCGCAGGGGTTGGGCACCGCCACCCAGTCGAAGGCATTGCCGATTTCCTTCTGCAAGCGGTTGATCTGCCACGAGCCCGACAGAATCATCACCAGCCGGCCGTTCTTGAACTCGCCCACGGTGTCGGCGTAGCTGGAGCCGCCCGAGCCGCCCCAGACGTCTTTCAGCATGGTGCCGTCCTTGTGCCAGGCGACGAACTTGCCCACCGCTGTCTTGTAGCCTTCGTCGAGCGCGAGGTTGCCCTTGGCGTCGAAGAGCTTGGCGCCATAACTGACGGCCGGGCCGGCGAAGCGGTGGCCCGAACGGTCCCAGGCCATGGCCGCCGGGGTCTGGGTGGCCTTGGCCACCTTGCGGGCCGCGTCGGCCCATTCGTCCCAGGTGGCCTTGGGGCCGGGCATCGGCAGCTTGGCCTGTTCGAACAGTGTCTTGTTGACGAAGGGGCCGGTCATGGTGAGCTGCGACAGGAAGCCGTAGATGCCCTTGTCGCCAGCCTTGTTGCGCATCCAGGGCAAGGTGCTGCCGAAGTTGTCTTCCCAGTACTTGCGGTCCTTCACATAGGGGCTGATGTCGATGTAGTTCTTCGACAGGCCACCGATCTCGGCGACACGGGCGATGTCGGGGCCCTGGCCAGCCGCGAGCTGGATCGGCAACTGCTCCACCACCGTCTTGTAGGGCACGGTGTCGAGGATGACCTTGGCACCGGGGTTCTGCGTCTCGTAGCGCTTGATGAGGTCGGCCGTCACCTCGCATTCGTTGCCGTCCTGGTAACACATGACGCGAATGTCAGCGAGCGCGGCGCTGGCCAGGCCCATCAGCCCGACGCCGACGGCCAGGTGCAGAAGTTTGGATTGGAGCTTCATTGGTCTCTGCTTTCTTTGGTGGTTTGTCTCCTGCGCGGCGGCCAGCTTGAGCCGGGTCACCGCTCGGTGAAAAGTGCATTTTTATTGCCATTTCCACCGCCGACGAATTATTATGGCAAACGTTTGCCAAAAAGACCAAGGGTTTCCTGCCACTATCGGGAAAACCCCGATCCGGAGGCTCGGCACAACGGCGCAATACCTGGGCTGCGACAATGCCCGACGCAAAAGACGGCGCCCGAAACAGTTGTGATGGACGGGGAGATCAAGGAAAACATGACGAAGGAAAGTCGACCAGGCGTAGGCCCGGTATCGCTCGCCACGGTGGCCGCGCAGGCGGGCGTTTCGATCGCCACCGTGTCACGCATCGTGAACGGCGAGACCCGGCGCGCCTCGCCCGAGACGGTGGAGCGCGTGCGGCAGGCGATCAAGACCGTTGGCTACCATCCCAACCAGCTCGGCCGCGCGCTGCGCAGCCGCGAGAGCCGCCTGGTCGCGATGCTGGCGGCCAACCTGGACAACCCGGTGATGGCCACCATCGCAGCCTCGACCGAAGCCGCGCTGCGAGAGGCCGGCTACGTGATGATCCTCTGCGACACCCATGACCGACCCGACCTGCAGGACGACTACCTGAACGCGATGCGCTCCCAGGTGGTGCAGGGTTATGTGATGGTGGCCAGCCAACCCAGCCCGGGCCTGCGCGACTTCGTGTCGCGCGGCGCGCCGATGGTCTTCGTCAGCCGGCGCAGCCCATTCGGCACCTGTGCCTTTGTCGGGCCCGACAACATCGCCGCCGGCGCCGCCGCGGCCGACTACCTGCTGGACCGCGGCATCGAGGAACCAGCCGTGGTGTATCCGTCGCGAGAGTCATCCACCACGCGCGAACGGGTGCAGGGCTTTTGCGAACGTGTCGTCGCCCGGGGCATTCCAACAGACCGCATCCGCCGGGCCGAAGCGCCCGGCATTTCCCACCTGGAGATTGGCTACGCGGCCGCCGCGCATTTTGCGGCCTCCCCGGCCTGGCCACGCGGCGCCATGTGCATCAGCGACCAGGTCGCCTATGGCGTGCATCGGCTGGCGCGCGAGGGCGGCGTGCAGGTCCCGCGCGACTGCGAACTGGTGGGCATCGACGGCAACCCGATCAATGCCTGGCTGGCCCCCTGGCTGACGTCCGTCGCCATCCCGCACCGGGACTTCGGCCCTCGCATCGTGGATCTGCTGGTCGGACTCTGGGGCGGTGAGCCGCCCCGCGAGCATCTGCTGCCGCACCGGATCGCCGCCGCGCTGGAGACTTGAACGCCTAACGCCGGCTCTTGTGCAGGGCCTTGGCCGCGGCGGCCGCACGGGCTGCCGCGCTCGCCGCGGAGGCGGGCGGCATCGGGGTCAACGAAGCGGCCGAGGCCATCGCCACGGCGGAGGCCGGTGCGGAAGCTGCTGCTGCGACAGCCGGTGTGGCCGAGTTGGCCGGCGATGCAACACCTGCGGCGGGAGCAACCGGCATGCCCGGCACCTCGGCCACGGCACGCGGCTGGCCCATCGGCGTCTGCGCCTGGCCCTTTTGCACCGCCGCCAGATCCTGCTCGTTCGGGTACTGGTTCATGAGCCAGTAGTCGAACACACGGCGCGCGATGGGTGCGGCGGCGGCACCGCCCCAGCCGGCGTTTTCCAGCACCAGCGCCAGCGCGATCTTCGGGCTCTCGACCGGGGCGTAGGCCATGTACAAGGCGTTGTCGCGGTAACGCTCGGGCATGGTGTTGGCGTTGTATTTTTCGTTCTGGCCGATGGTCACGACCTGGGCCGTGCCGGTCTTGCCGGCCGACAGGTAGCCCGCGCCCTTGAAGGCCGTGGCGCCAGTGCCTTCGCTGGTCACACCGGCCAGCGCACGCTGGATCACCTGGATGTTGGCCGGCTTGGCCGTCACCTCGGCCTTGATCTCGCGCAGCGTTTCCTTGGAGCTGCGGGTGACCACGTCGACCACCTCCTTCACCAGGTGCGGCTTCATCTTCACGCCGTCGTTGGCGATCACGCTGGTGGCCAGCGCGAGCTGCAGCATGGTGAAGTTGTTATAGCCCTGGCCGATGCCCAGCGAAATGGTTTCGCCCGCAAACCACTTCTGCTGCTCGGGCCGCTTGTAGGCCCGGCGCTTCCAGGCGGTGGACGGCAACACACCGCGCACCTCGCCGTTGATGTCGATGCCGGTGAGCTCACCGAAGCCGAACTTCACCATCTCGTCGTGCATCAGGTCCACGCCCATGTCGTTGGCCAGCATGTAGTAGTAGGTATCGCACGACTGCACGATGGACTTGTACATGTCGACCACGCCGTGGCCGCCTTCCTTGTCGTCGCGGAAGCGGTGGCCGGCGAGCATGAAGAAGCCGGGGTCGATGATGGTTTGCTGCGGCGTGCGTTTGCCGGTCTCCAATGCGGCCAGCGCCATGAAGGGCTTGTAGGTGGAGCCCGGCGCATAGGTGCCGCGCAGCGCACGGTTCAACAGCGGTTTGTCAGGCGATTCGTTGAGCGCCTGCCAGTTCTCGGAGTCGATGCCTTCGACGAACAGGTTCGGGTCGAAGGTGGGTTTGCTCACGAAGGCCAGCACCTCGCCGGTCTTGGGGTCGAGCGCCACCAGCGCGCCGCGGCGGTCGCCAAACAGCTCCTCCACCAGCTTCTGCAGCCTGATGTCGATCGACATGACCACGGTGTTGCCCGGCGTGGCCGGGTTGCTGGCGAGCTTGCGCACGGCGCGGCCACCGGCCGAGGTTTCGATTTCTTCCACGCCGGTCAGGCCGTGCAGCTGCGTCTCGTAGCTCTGCTCGATGCCGAGCTTGCCGATGTATTCGGTGCCCTTGTAGTTGTCGGCGTCGTCCGAGTCGTCGAGGCGCGCTTTTTCGCTTTGGTTGATGCGGCCGATGTAGCCGATCACGTGGCTGGCGAGTTCGCCGTAGGGGTAGTTGCGGAACAGCCGCGCCTTCACATCCACGCCGGGGAAGCGGTAGCGCTGCGCGGCAAAACGCGCGACCTCGACGTCGGTGAGCCGGGTGCGGATCGGCAGCGACTCGAAGTTGCGCGACTCCTCCACCAGCTTCTTGAAGCGGCGCCGGTCGCGCGGCTGGATGTCGACCACATGCGAGAGATCGTCCACCATCTGGTCGAGATCGGGCACCTTGCTCGGGGTGATCTCCAGCGTGTAGGCCGAGTAGTTGCTGGCCAGCACCACGCCGTTGCGGTCGAGGATCAGGCCGCGGTTGGGCACCACCGGCACGATGGCCGTGCGGTTGTTCTCGGCCTGTTCGCTCAGGTCTTCATGCCGCACCACCTGCAGGTAGACCAGCCGCACCACCACCACCGAAAACGCCAGCACCACCACCACCCCCGCCACCAGCAAGCGCAGGCGAAAGCGCGCGAGTTCGGAGGCCGCGTCCTTGAGTTCGGTCATAGGGGCCGGGTTTTATCGGGATCAGGCGCCTTGCGCTGCGGGGCCAGCAGCAGCACGCTGACCACCGGCCACAGCAGCGCCTCGACCAGCGGCGCCAGCAGCAGGCTCCAGCCGGGAAAGGTGCCGCTGCCGAGCATGCGCAGCACGAATTCGATGAAGTGCGCCACGGCGAACAGCGGCAGCACCTGCATGGCCTGCGAAGGCACGCTGAACCACAGCAGGCGGCGGTGCATGGCGATGGCCAGGAAACTCAGCACGGTATAGGACAAGGCGTGCTGGCCCAGCAGGCTGCTCTGGTGCACGTCCATGCACAGGCCGAATACGAAGGCGATGCCGATGCCCACGCGCAAGGGCTGGTGCACGCTCCAGAACACCAGCAGCACCGCCAGCAGGTCGGGCACCCAGGCCGCACGGCCCCACAGGCCCATGTTGCCGGCCATGTTGACCAGCAGCGCGAACACCAGGCTCATGGCGATGAAGACAGGGTTGGCCGGCAGCAGCAGTTGCTGCCCGGGACGCATGATCATGTTATTTCCTGGCCTTCCTGGGCATGGGTGGCGCGGGCTCGGCACGCGGCGGCGGCTCGGGCAGTTGGGCCGTCATCGGCGCCAGCACCATCACATGGCGTGCGCTGCCCATCCGGGCCTCCGGCATGCAGTAGACACGGGCAAAGGCCGAGTCGGCGCGGCGTTCGATGCGCTCGATCCTGGCCACCAGCAAACCCGTGGGGTACACGCCGTCGACACCGCTGGTGGTCAGTACGTCGCCTTCCTTGATGTCCGAGTTGCCGGCCATGAAGCGCAGTTCGAGCTGCCCGCCGGAGACCGAGGGCTCGCCATAGGCCACGCTGCGCGCACCGGTGCGGGTGTTCAGCACAGGAATGGCCTGGTCGCGGTCGATCAGCAGGGTGACTTCGCTGATGGTCGGGTAGACCCGCGTCACCTGGCCCAGCACACCGGTTTCGTCCAGCACCGGCGAGCCAGCCGCCACACCCTGGGCCAGGCCTTTGTCGATGATGACCTTGCGGGTATAGGGATCGGCCGCGTCATACAGCACCTGGGCCGTCTGGCCCGGCGTGTTGAGTTGTTCGCGCAGTTGCAGCAGGTCGCGCAGGCGGCGGTTTTCCAGCGTGAGTTGTTCGACCTGGCCGGCCCGCACCGACTGCGCGGCCAGCTTGCGCTCGGCAGCATCGGCTGCGGCCTGCGCCTTGGCCAGCGACTCGACATAACTGCCGCCGCCTTGCACCAGCCGCACCGGCGCCAGGGCCGCCCACTGCACCGGGAACAACACGGCGGCCACGCCCGCACGCAGCGGCTGCATGAGCTTGAAGCGTGCGTCGGCCACCATCAGGAAGATGGCGAGCGCACTGAACACCATCAGCTTGGTGAGCGCCGATGGGCCCTGCTTGAAAAACGGGGGGGGTGTCCTGTCCAGCGTACCGAGTGGCATCGCTGTACCTCTGGTTTAAAACGAAATGGTTGCCGTGTCCGGTTCAGTGCGAGCTTGTCGCGTCGAACCGAAGACGGATTTATTCGCTGGTGAAGATGGAGCCACCGAGCCGCTCCATCCGCTCCAACGCAATGCCGCAGCCGCGCACCACACAGGTCAGCGGGTCTTCTGCCACCAGCACCGGCAGGCCGGTTTCCTCGGCCAGCAGGCGGTCCAGGTCGCGCAGCAGCGCGCCGCCGCCGGTGAGCATCATGCCGCGCTCGGCGATGTCGGCGCCGAGTTCGGGCGGGGTCTGTTCCAGTGCGTTCTTGACGGCGGCCACGATGTTGTTCAGCGGGTCGGTCAGGGCCTCCAGGATTTCGTTGCTCGAAATGGTGAAGCTGCGCGGCACGCCTTCGGAGAGGTTGCGGCCCTTGACTTCCATTTCCTTGACCTCGGAGCCGGGGAAGGCCGAACCGATGTGCTTCTTGATGGACTCGGCGGTGGGCTCACCGATCAGCATGCCGTAGTTGCGGCGGATGTAGTTGATGATAGCGTCGTCGAAACGGTCGCCGCCAACACGCACGCTGCCCTTGTAGACCATGCCGCCGAGCGAGATCACGCCGACTTCGGTGGTGCCGCCGCCGATGTCGACCACCATCGAGCCGCTGGCCTCGCTGACCGGCAGGCCCGCGCCGATGGCCGCGGCCATCGGTTCCTCGATCAGGTAGACCTCGGAGGCGCCGGCGCCGAGCGCCGATTCACGGATGGCGCGGCGCTCCACCTGGGTGGAGCCGCAAGGCACACAAATGATGATGCGCGGGCTCGGGCGGAAAACGCCGCGCGGGTGCACCATCTTGATGAACTGCTTGAGCATCTGCTCGGTGACGGTGAAGTCGGCGATCACGCCGTCCTTCATCGGGCGGATGGCCTCGATGTTGCCCGGCACCTTGCCCAGCATGGCCTTGGCCTCGCGGCCGACGGCCTGGATGGTCTTCTTGCCGCTGGGCCCGCCCTCATGGCGGATCGAGACGACGGAGGGCTCGTCGAGCACGATGCCCTTGCCTCGCACGTAGATCAGGGTATTGGCGGTGCCGAGGTCGATGGCAAGGTCGGTCGAAACGTAGCGACGCAGGGATGCGAACATTGTTGGGAATCAGGCTGAAAGGGGCGGGCACCGCGGAGCACAGCCCTGGGGCGAGCGCTGGCCCGGGCGGCCACGATGGGCGCAGGGCAGGCTCGAAACCTCGGTGTGC